>Ga0207884_1000027_pt1 | contig 226042 bp, 207 predicted proteins | sample MalvirmetaMSP144_FD_184236 | JGI IMG/M metagenome (GOLD analysis project Ga0207884, IMG submission 184236) | Marine viral communities from the Deep Pacific Ocean - MSP-144 (SPAdes) | ecosystem: Environmental > Aquatic > Marine > Oceanic | place: Pacific Ocean | collected 2011-07-08 | reverse complement strand
GGTATTTCCAAACATTCAAGATTAAGCCATGTACAGATAAAATATGCCAATATTGGTCTGAGTATGGAGGTGGGAAATCAACTATTTGCTGATGAGATAGACCATCTAACAATCACCGATTCGCACAATCGGGGTATGAAATTGGAATATGGAAGATACACTATAACAAATGCGTTGATCGAAAATACGCAGCTTTTCCAAGGAATTTTTGCAAATAGAGGAGCGGATGTAACAGTGCGTAATTCGATCATTAGAAATAATGGAAGTGATGGGTTAGTTGCCAGTGGTAACAATGGAAGTTTCTTCAGGGAAGTGTCTAATTCTACTATTGAAGGCAATAGTGCTAATGGGGTAAACACAGAAAATTTAGGATCTGCCAGTACATTATTGGGAAATACCATTCAAAACAACGCTCAAAATGGAGTAAGTTACCATCATAATGATTTAGATAGCACGGATGTATTTTTCACAGGAAATATACTTCGTAATAATGGAGAAAGTGGAATCCGTTCCTCAGCAGCTAATTTTGTGGATAATGCTTTTGAAGGCAATGAGTTTGGAATATCGTTATGGGGGAAGTTAGGTCACCGTTATACGGATGAAAACGGAGTAGATGGAAATACCTTTACCGGGAATACCTATAATAATGTGGTTGGTTTGGAGGGGTTCCTTCTGAAGGGAACACTGAGCGCCACATTACCGGAAGCAATCACGTCGGGAGCATATATGTTTCAGCGCGTATCATATTTGTCACCGGATCGACAAGCTTTTGGTGTAGCGGTTGTAGCAGATGACACACTTACTATAGCCCCAGGAGTTATAGTGAAAGCATGGGATGGGCGCTATAGAGACGGAGCTTTTGAAATTTTTGATGGAATGATTGTAGCCGAAGGTACTGAGTCCAACCCTATTATTTTTACCTCTTGGAGAGATGATAGCGCAGGAGGAGATACCGATGCAGTAGATGATACGGTGTCAGCCAAACCCAATGATTGGGGGGGGATTTTTATTAACGATGTAAGCAGAGATAACAATGGTATTTCCAAACATTCAAGATTAAGCCATGTACAGATAAAATATGCCAATATTGGTCTGAGTATGGAGGTGGGAAATCAACTATTTGCTGATGAGATAGACTATCTAACAATCACCGATTCACACAATCGGGGTATGGAATTGGAATATGGAAGATACACGATAACAAATGCGTTGATCGAAAATACGCAGCTTTATGACGGAATTTGGGCAAGTAGAAATGCGGATGTAACAGTGCGTAATTCGATCATTAGAAATAACGGAAGTGATGGGTTAGTTGCCAGTGGTAACAATGGAAGTTTCTTCAGGGAAGTATCTAATTCCACCATCGAAAATAATAATAAGTCAGGATTGTTTGTAAACGATGCTAAATCACCCATGACTTTTCAGAATAATGTAATCTCTAATAATGAGCATTATGGAATTTTTGCTAACGTTACCGAAGCAACAACCGATACGGTATTAACTATTGCCGGAAATAGAATTGAAAATAATAAGTTAGTTGGTATTGCAAGTTCCCGGGCTATTATTCTAAACGATACGTTAACAGGTAACTACTATCCTATTGCTACCACCGGAGAATTGAGCAAAAACGGAACCATTAATGAGAATGGTAATTTCTATGAAGACAATATCATCCACAGTAATAAAATTGATAGCGTTACCGCGCTGTTCGGTAAAATAAATGGAAAACTCGGGTTTAATAATCCGTATGGTACTACCAATTCCGTAATGGTAACAGATAATGATAGGTTGCCGAGGTTTAGCGATAATAGAGGTAGTCAAACTGTATATACCCAAAGTGGAGATTCACTGATTGTTAATGCAGGTACCGTTGTAAAAAATTCGGGTATTTCTACCATTTATATGGAAGGTACTTTCCTATCAGAAGGAGAAATTAACAGCAAAATTGTATTTACCTCTATTAATGACGATACCTATGCTGGTAATACAAACAGAGATACGACCAACATTCTACCCAAAAGTAGAGATTGGTCAGGAATAACATTGCATGATGCAGGTTCTGACAGCAGTAGAGTTAAGAATACCATTATCAGGTATGCTAATTCAGCACTTTCAATAAATAATAGCGATGCTTTAATCGATTCTTCCGCTTTTAGTAACAGCAGATACGGAATTTTCTTCTCAAGAGGTTCAAACTCTACTATTCGATTATCAGAAATTCATTCTAATGATTTTGATGGCGTACACATTGACAATAATTCAGATAATAACCCTGTATTTCAACTCAATAATTTCTACGGAAATGGGCGCTCAGGCCTTATAAATCGGTCGCCAAATACTATTCTAGCAGAGAATAATTATTGGGATGATGCCACCGGACCATTGGTAGATAAAGGTTCTGATCAAAATTTAGGAGGATTGGGAGAATATATAAATGTTGATAATGGCGCGGTGGATTACCGACCATTTTTAACCGGAAGAAACGGAATTTTATTAGGTGATGTAACTGAAAACGGAACTATTTCAGCTTTTGATGCTTCAACCGTTCTGCAACATATTGTGGGAGCTACCACTTTAGCAGGAAATGCGTTAGCTGCTGCCGATGTAACTGCAAACGGAACGGTTTCTGCAATGGACGCTTCTTTCATTCTTCAATTTGTGGTTGGTAATATCACAGGGTTTCCGGGGCAAGGTAAAAAATTACCTATTGATATGACCGAAGCCTTTGAATTGACCATAGTAAGTGATTCTGATCATTCAGAGCTGGAATTAACAAATACAGGGATAACCTTTATCTCAGCAACTGAAATAGAATTTGTGGTACCAAATAATCCTATTAACGAAGTAGAATTAGTACCATCAGTATTCAGTGAAAACCTAAGTATGAATTATCGAATTGATAAAGATACTGTGATGATCGCAATCGCCGGAAACAAAGCTATGAACGAAAAAGGGGTTTTTGCAAAGCTTCGATTCGCATATGCAGATAACGGTGAAGGACGAGATCTTAGGGAAAATATATTTTATAACAAGTTTATTCTTAATGAAACAGATCTAACAGATCATATGAATGAGGTTCAAACGGGTATAAAAGATGATTTAGCGGATATCCCTCTTGAATTTAAACTGAATCAAAACTACCCGAATCCGTTCAACCCAAGTACAAATATTACATACGATCTACCCGCTAAAGGTCAGGTTAAGATCGAAATCTACAATATTATTGGCCAGCTTGTACAAACACTGGTTGATGCTCCACAGCAAGCGGGAAGTTACCAAATGCAATGGGATGCTTCCGCTTTTGGAAGTGGTACTTATTTGCTTCGTATAAATTACAAAGGAGAAAATAATCAGACTTACTCACAAATACGGAAAATGCTTCTCATTAAATAAAAGCTAATACCGTAACTAAAAATGGAGTAACTATGAATTTTTTGAACCTAAAACACCAATGGATGCGATGGGTGGGAGTTATATTTCTTACCCTGCTTCCAATAATTACGCAAGCGCAAATAAATCTCAGCTTGCCCGATACCTCTCTCAAAGCCGGAGAAGTGATTGATCTTCCAGTATTTGTAGATCAAATTGCCCCGCAAGATGGAGTTATTTCGGGAGAATTTGAATTCTCTTTCAATAATAATATTGTTGATATCATTGGTTTCGACAAAGCAGGAACTTTACTCGAAACGGTTGGTTCAGTCGTCTATTTTCAGGGAACAGATCGCTTAGCATTTGCTTCCACGGATACAGTTTCGGGTAGCGGAATTCTTGTTTATATCAGACTAAAAGCGGATAGCAATGCGTCCTATTTCCAGAGAAGTTCGTTAAATTTTGAGAATGCTACTTTTAATGAAGGTAATCCTACAGTCTCTACATTAAACGGAAATATTGAAATTGAAGGAGTAACTATAAGCCCTAAGAACAATATTCTAATCACTAAGGGTGATTCACTTCAATTTTCACTAAATGGTTTTGTAAATGATCCTATAACTTGGACAAGTAGTGATACTTCGTTAGCTGAAATAGATGAAAACGGACTATTTAAAGCTAAGAATCTAGGTTTTGTAAAAATAAAAGCCACAGAATCAGAAGGTCTTTCAGATTCCACTCAGCTTATTCAAATTTTACCTCAGAGTTTTTCAGATCTCACAGTATCAATTCCTGACAGTAGTACAACTCAAACCTTAACTATTGACTTACCTATTCGCGTTACAGATTTAACAGGGTTGGGTGTTTTGTCTTTAGAACTTGATATCAATTTTAATCAATCTCATTTGACATTACAGGAAGTGTTACCTGGAGGAATTACTTCCGATTGGAGCAGCCCAACTTTAAATATAGATAACGACCGGGTTCAAATCGCTTCTGCCGGTACGGATACTTTAAAAGGAACCGGTACACTCTACATATTAAGATTTAAAGTAGACGATTCATTTTCGGGGTCTACAGATATCAATATTAATTCCAGCGCTTTCAATGAAGATCTTTCTGCTACCAATGAGAGTTCGAGATTAACCGTTTTATCGGCACCAGAAATAAATGTATCACCAGTTGATGTTGATATAAGTATAGGCAATTCAGTCCAATTTACAGTATCAGGACAGGGTTCCACACCTTTTAGTTGGGAAAGCTCTAATCAGAATATTGCAGAAATAAATGCTCAAACCGGACAATTAACAGGCATTTCGAGAGGGGATGTTACCATTCAAGCATTTGATTCAGAAAGTTTCCCCTCAAACTCAGTTAATGTTCGAATTAATGATTTTGATGCATACTTAGATTCTACTCAATTAATCTATAATGATACAGTAAGTGTGGGATTATTTACTGAGGACTTATCAAGCTATGGAATACGATCTATTGAATCTGAAATTACCTTTGATACGACAAAACTTACTTTTATTGGAATAGATACTGAAAATACTCAATCGGAAGCAGCGGGTTTCAATACCGAAGTTCGTGAAGACTCGGAAGTAATTAAAATTGCTGCTGCTGGTACGAGTACTTTATCCGGAACTGAAGCTATTTTACAGTTAAAGTTCACAACAAAAGAATCAGTAATAGATAGTGAGTTGTTATCATTAGAATTATTAAACTTATCGTTTAATGAGCCTGGACCAAATGTCCCAACGGTAACTACTATTCCAGGACAATTATCAATTCAACGTATCGAGCCTCCGGGTGTGCCAAACTTAGAATCTCCTGAAAATGAAGCATCCCAAGTTGACACAACGGTAATTTTTAATTGGGCTGATATTCCTGAGGCTGATTTATATACCTTGCAACTGTCTACTAATAATTCATTTTCAAATATCTTGACGGACTCCTCAATAGTTATGTCAACATTATCAATTGATGGTCTGAATTTTGAAACTACTTACTATTGGAGAGTAAAAGCTGAAAATGCAGGTGGAGAAAGTGCCTGGAGTTCGGCAAGAACCTTCACTGTAAGAGAACAGGAACCTGATATCCCACAACTTCTTTTCCCGGCTGATGATGAGGTTGATGTAGATACATTAACTACTTTTGTTTGGGAGAGTGCTGACAGAGCAAACTCATATACATTTCAAATATCTACGGACAGCTTATTTGGGAGTTTATTCTTAGATGTGGTCACATCTGATACTTCTGAAAATGCTGGAGGACTGAATTTTCAACAAAAATATTTCTGGAGAGTAAAATCTTCAAATTCTGCAGGAGAAAGTGAGTATTCAACTACCTTTTCATTTACAGTTAAAGCTCAGGATGCTTCTGTTCCGAAACCATTATCGCCTGAAAATAACAGCGAATACGTGAGTGTTTCTCCGCAATTTATCTGGAATAATGCTCAGGGAGCAGTTAAATATGAATTTCAGCTTTCGGATGAAGCTGAGTTTAACACTACTTTGGCGTCAGATATACAATCAGATACTACAACCGGAATCAGTATTGACTTAAACTTTGAGACCACTTACTTCTGGCGGGTTAGAGGAATTGGCGCTGCTTCGGATTCTTCTGACTGGTCTCCAACAATGACCTTCACAACTACTCCAGATGTTCCAAACGTTCCGGCTCTGATCAGTCCGGCTGATGGTACCAGTGACCAGGAATTACAAACAGAATTTAGGTGGAGTAGCATACAATCAGCTGAAAATTATACCATTCAAATTTCGGAAAGTGATGTGTTCAGTATAATACTGGTTGATACAACACTATCCGACACATCCCTAGTAGTAGAAAATTTCGAATACGAAAATACCTACCACTGGAGAGTTAAGGCGAGTAATACAGCAGGGGAAAGCGAATTTTCAACGGTTAATTCGTTTACAGTGAAAGAAGTACCTGAAAGCGCTCCGGTTGTTTTAAGTGCGTTGGGACAAATCTCATTAGAAGAAGATTTTGAGAAACATTTTGTCAAAAGTCTGGATTCTGTTTTTACGGATAATGAGTCTTCTGACTTAGCTTATGAGATCGTATTTAACTCCGGGAATATAAATGCCAGTTTAAATACAGATTCGCTATTTGTTTCTTCAGTTCAGGATTCTAACGGGGTTAATCAGGTAATAGTTAAAGCTACTGATACAGGCGGTTTGTTTGTATACGACACACTTACTGTGGATGTAATCTCTGTAAATGATATTCCTTATTATGAAAACCTTGTAGATACCGTTTCATTTACAGATAAATCTCCGGGAGAATTTAACTTCGCAGGCAAAGTAAAAGACGTTGAAACTCCTTTTGATGAACTTACCTTTTCAGCATCTGTTGTACCTGATCAAATCACTCTTACTTTAGATGCAGAAAACGGGCTAATTGAACTTTCTTCAGATACTTTTACGGGAGAAGGCTTATTAACTTTTACCACTACAGATTCTGATGGAGATTCTGTCTCAGTAGATATTATTCTTGTTGTGACTATGTCAACTTCTAATGAAGATGACGGTCTAATGCCTGATCAATTTTCATTATCTCAGAATTATCCTAATCCATTTAATCCATCCTCAACGATAAGGTTCGGTATTCCTGAAGCTGCAGTTGTAAAGCTGGAGGTTTTTAATTTGCTTGGGCAAAGAGTTAAATCTCTTGTTAACGCGCGAAAGTCGGCAGGATATCATACAGTAACTTTTAATGCCTCTGATCTTTCATCAGGAATGTACATTTATAGAATTCAGGCAGGGGATTTTATTCAGATTAAAAGGATGACGTTGATCAAATAATTAATACTAATCAGAAGTAAAAACTAATCCTTATATAGAATATTTAAAGTATTAAAAACTACCCGTTCGGGCAGTTGCTAAGAACGTACTATTTCATACTGTATTGGAACCCAACCTCAAAGGACAATATGAAAACTCTACGAGTACTATCTCTTATAATATTAGGCTGCCTTAGTCCTATCTTTATTTTTGCACAATTCCCGAATCCATACGAAAGCTATCCACCGGAAATACTGGAAGTGAGGTATCTGGAAAGAATAAATAATGAGGGACTGATACTCGTAACCTCAGAAAAGCACCGACGAGATGAAAATCTAGTATCTTACTATGATAATCGTCTGTTTTTATTACAAGAAGAAGCTACAATAGATAATAAGCTAAAGTATACGGTCGTCGATTCTGTTTTTTTAAACACTAATACTTACCATGTAGAACTTAAGTTTAGTTACTTACCTCCGTATGTATTTTTTGGTGATACAGCGATAGTTGTAAATGAGGATGGTTTTTCAGCGACCCAACCTAATAGAACAGGAGAGTATCCTTGTTTTATTTACTGTGCCGGATATGATTATAGATTCAATGATGACAGTTATATTGACATGCAGAAAACATCAGATTCTACACTTATTGCGTTAAATATATTCAACTTTGATTTTGATAAATATCTACGAGTTCTGGAATTTACTTTAAGGGGTGATAGGTTAATAAAAAGTGATTCAACATTGGCAATTCAAGAAACAGGCCCATATTCAGGGAACTCTCTTGGTTCTGCTGTAGATAACGGAAATTGGTATGTAACTATTCCAAACGGACAAGCTGGTACATCAAGTCTTTTAAGGGTAAATGAAGAATCACTCCAAATTAAAGCGTTTAACTCTTTGCCGTTCATGTCAGCTAATTCTGGATATAGAACATTTAATATTTATAATGACACACTCTACATTGCCACTAATTCCAAGAAAGACCTTACACTTTTTGATTTAACCGGAGATTTTGCTAAAAATACTGGGAATATTTTTCAGTATGATATAAGAGGTACTCATCCAACTTATGGAACTATTTTAAACAGGGATAATGATAATTTTTATCCCAATTTTTTCTCAGATTCATTAAGAGTTATCGGTGGTCTTGAAATCATTAAAGATCCATTAACTAAACAATGGTTATGGACGGGAGCAGAGTATCATACCGTTAATTTTATTGGCTTAAAAGATAATTATATATATAGCGGTACAGGGTTTTCTGATAGAAATGACTATCGCCACAAATCATTTTCTGTACAACCTATTACATCATTTGTAAATGCACCTTCATATGTAAATGGGCTTTTCTATATAAGAGATATTTTCGGAAACTCAATTCACGTTCGTGAAAATGAAATCTCATTCAGATCAAAAGACGATGGGCAATTGATATCTGAAAACGAATCATTTTTTACGTTTGAAACAGTTAAAAATGTTCCATCTGATTTAAAGATGGTAATGATGATCGATAATAGCTTTAGTGTTGGAGCTGAACTGCCAAAGTTAAAAGAAGCCGCGGTTTTACTGCTTGAAGAATTGCCCCGAGAAATAGCGGTTTCATTGTATTCTTTTTCTGATCAGACACAAATGCTTTCAGACTACACTTTTGATCGTGGCAGCCTGATATCTGCTGTAAATAATATTTCTTTAGGAAATATAACTACTGATTTACATGGTTCTATAATTACGGGACTTCAGACTTGGACAGATTCTTACAATGATGAGAAGTTGTCGATAGGAGCAATGCTGCTTATAACTGATGGAGAAGATACGAAAGGCTCATATACCATAGAGCAAGTATTGCAGGAACGTGGAAATAAGCAAATATTTTCAATCAAGGTTGGAGAAAGTTCTTCAAGTGTAAGCGAATTTGGAAACAGCGCTTCTTACACTTTTGGTAGCTTTGAATCATTTTTAAATGGTGTTGAAGTAATAATTGACAGGCTGAGTGAAGATGCAAAGAATATGATTTGGTTTAGTTATGCTTCTCCAAAAAGAGGTAACCAAGTTCGTACGTTTGAACTTGAGTTAATAGGTCAATGGCAGAATAGTCCAAATACAAGAGATTACGGATTCTATGAAAATATTCTTCAACTGAATTATAATAGCTCTGACTTTTCTGATGTTATTCCAGGTCTGTACATTAACAGGTCTGTTTATAATACAGAAGGGGTAAATGTTATAAATGCAATTCAAAAGGATACTGTAAAGATTAAAGCAAACACGATTTTTCCTATCTACGAACCGAAGTATACATTCGAATTAAAATTATCAGCTCAACAGGAAGTTAATTTGTTTGTTCTTGATGGAGATAGTAGTGTAGCATATATCTATTTGCAGGAAGGAGTTAGTGTAAGCTCTTCGGATACACTAATCATAAAGGATATTGGGAATAATTATGAAAGAAGACTTTCTTTTCAGGGAAATATCATAAATTCGATTGACGATGATTTGATTGATAAATTGAATGAATTCCAGCTTTTTCAAAACTATCCAAACCCATTTAACCCCACTTCTACAATTAAGTTTGGACTTCCTGAAGCTGCAGTAGTAAAACTGGAGGTTTTTAATATTCTAGGGCAAAGAGTTAAATCTCTTGTTAACGCGCGAAAGTCGGCAGGATATCATACAGTAACTTTTAATGCCTCTGATCTTTCATCAGGAATGTACATTTATAGAATACAGGCAGGAGATTTTGTTCAGGTTAAAAGAATGACGTTGATCAAGTAATATCCAAAACCACCTGAATATGCGTTTTTATGCCTTCTGATTTGTTTTAGGTTATATGGTCCTTACTAACTTGAACATCATAAGTTCATCGAGAAACCCTGTTTTGAAAGACAGGGTTTTTTATAAGTCAAAGTTGCTAATATCTAATTTACTTGAATTTAATACTCAATAGTTTATTTTTTATGTAAAGAAGTATGCATGGGTTATAAAACAGACAAAGAAAATTTGGCTACTCAAATGCAGAATCTGTATTTGTTGGATAAGCTATTCAGGAAAGAAGGCTGTTCCTTTAAGGAAATAGTCGATGATATTCCAGGCATATTCCATACAAATTATGTAGCGGATATGTCGATCGATAATATGAATAGAGAGGGAGAGGAATATTCTCAACTAACAAAAGAAGAAATTAATGAAATGGGCTTTGAATATTTTTTAGAATATGCCCATCCATATACTATTGAAGTTGTCGGTCCGCGATTCCAAAAATTCTATGAAGAAGCAGATGATGAAAAGGTTAAAGCAGATTTTCAATTGATCAAAAATCCTAAAACCAATGAATATGATACATTTTTCACTGTAAGTAAGCCTTTTAAGGATAAAGAACTTTTGCTCACCACATCAAATCCGGTTGAAACTTTAGATTGGATAAGTACAAAGGTGGAACGGATTGCCGGCGAAGAAATATTTGTAAGAAAGCATTTTCGTCAGTTTCAGTCACTTACTATAAGAGAGCTCGAAATTCTAACCCTAATTGCACAAGGCAAAACAAATAGACGAATTTCAGATCAACTATTTATAAGTATTGCTACCGTTAAGCAACATCGCAAATTCATAAAGAAAAAGACCGACTGCAAAAATACGGTAGAGTTAGTAAAATTTGCCCAAGCTTTTGATTTGATATGAGCTACCGTACTGATTTTGAAATATTGATTGGGCAAAGAATTGATCTTTTAAGAATTGAAAAAGGAATAAAAGAACATGGTGATGATTGGCAGGACTTTTTGGATGATATTCCGGGCTTTGTTCATCTTAATAAGAAATCGGGAATTCTTGTTCACTATATAAATGAAACAGGAATTAAGGAGACAGGTTTTACAAATGTTGAATTAAATGAGATGGGTTATAATTATCAGGAAAATCATCTTGATCCTTTCACACTACATGTAACGGTTAAAAGTCTGGTGCCTTTTATAGAGAGAGATAATGACAATGAAATATTTACATTTTCACAGGGACATCGAAAAAGAGAAGAAAAAGAATTCGAACACATATATACAGCTACAAAGCCTTTAAGAGGTACTGATAATCTGATTTCTTATTCATTGCAACTCGATCAACTGGGTGAGTTATCAAAAAAAGTAGATCGGGTACTCGGTGAGTACAAGTTTATGCACCGCTATTTTTTGCATTATCAATCGCTCACACCAAGAGAAATTGAAGTATTAACATTTATTGCTCTTGGAGATACTAATAAAAGGATTTCAGAAAAACTATTTATTAGTAAAGCAACGGTTAAGCAACACAGAAAGAATATTAAGAGAAAAATAGAATGTCGGAATATTTATGAATTGGTAAAGTTCGCTCAGGCTTTTGATTTGATTAAGTAGAATTATATGGGATATAAAACTGAAAAAGAACAACTGGAAAGTCAGGAACAAAGCTTATTTCTTTTGGACAAATTAATGACCAAAGAAAATAGTGATATAAAAGATCTTTTAGATTCACTTCCGGGAATATTTCATACTAATAGAATAGAAAATGCGGAATTGGTTCATCTTAATAAAAATGCTGAGAACTGGATTGACATGCTTACAGAAGATGTAAGAGAAGAAGGGGTAGCATTATTCGAAAAGATAATCCATCCGGACACGCTTAAATATACGACTCCAAGGTTTATTGAATTTGGGCAAACTGCAGGTGAGCATGAAATATGCAGCGGATTTCAGGGAATTTGGAACCCAAAACTTGGCGAGTTTAAAATGTTTCTTACTTTTCTGAAAAAATATAAAGGAACAGATCTTTTACTTTGTGTCAGTAATCCTATCGAAAATGCCGGAGAGATTTCAGAGAAACTGGAAAAAGTAATTGGAGAAGAGGCATTTGTACGTAAGTATTTCAAAAAGTTTAAGCAATTAACACCAAGAGAAGTTCAAATACTCACGCTAATTTCTGGTGGTGAAATCAACAAAATGATTGCTGACCGATTATTTATTAGCACAGCTACAGTAAAACAACACAGGAAGAACATTAAAAGAAAGCTTGAAGTTAGAAATATTGTAGAAATGGTCAGGTATGCGCAAGCATTCGATCTAATATAGCCGATCCCAAAAATAACCACTTGTGGGTATTTACAAGCTCTATCCTCAAAATTAGTTTAACCGCACAGGTGTGTGGTGATTTTGAAAATTCAAAACATCATAATCTGCTATCAACAAAAACTAATTCAGGGTACTATGAAACGCTCAATTCTATTATTCGGCTTTTTCTTTTTAACAATATCTGCTTTCGGGCAAAATACATTAATCGTTGATAATACCGGCAGCGCTCCAACCGGTGATCATATTTATACCAACTTACAAGATGCTATTGATGCTGCACAGGCAGGGGATGTGATACAGGTAATGCCGAGTCCAACACAATATGGAAATATAAATTTAAATAGTAAAAATAATTTAACAATATCTGGTATAGGTATTAATCCTCAACTACTTGGAACACCAACTGCTGAAAGATCCCAAGTTGGAAATATAGTTATAATAGGATCTTCCAATATTGTTTTAACTGGTTTTACTGGAGCTATCTTACAGGTTGCTAATGCAAGTGCTAGCAGCACAGAATTGATACTCGATAAAATGCATATTACTGGTTTTACAATCGAATCTCTTTCTAACTCTGTTTTTCGAAATTCGTTTATAAATACAAGCGCTAACAGTAAAATAGAATCTCCTGCTTCAGGTATTCAATTTGTTAATTGTATTGTAACAGGTGTTTTTCCATCTATTCATAACACTAATTTCACAAACAACATTATATACAGTTACAACAGTGTTGTTTCAAATAACATTTTGAATTCAGTATTTCGAAATAACATAATTATTTCTAATAATCAGTTTACAACGAATCCATCAAATTCTGATAATTCAGTATATGAATTTAATTATTCGGAAAATCCATTACCAACTTCTGGTACTAATGCAGGAACTGGTAATATTGGTACTTTAACTGGAACACTTTTCGTTGATTCAAATATTGATTTTAATACTCCATGGAATAGAATTTGGAGACCTGAGCTTGGGTCTAATAATTTAATAGATGCAGGCAAAGATGGCACTAATATTGGACCAACCGGTGGTTCATCACCATACAAACTTGATTCTAGTCCTCTACCATTTATCAAGGACTTGATAGCACCTATCACAATAAAAAAAGGCACAGACACAGAAGTCACCATCAAAGCAAAAGGCAACTAAGCCTCTTATCTAATTTTCATTCAAAAAGAGGTTTATTATGCGATCATTCAATGTTTTAGGATCATTACGCAGTCACTCAGAGCAAGTCTGTTGGAGCGTAAGCAGAGACGGACGCAGCGAAGAGTCTGCACAAACGGTTACTTGGCAGGAAAAGATTGTGCAGATCCTTCGCAAGTATGCTCAAGATGACATCTTAAAAAGCGTTCACTTATGGGTTGTATTACTGGTGTTTATTAGCGGGAATATTCAGGCACAAAACATATCAGAATTAGAATATTTCTTTAATGCCGATCCCGGTGTGGGAGCAGCAACTTCTATTTCATCTTTTACAAATGATTCAGAAATTACATTTACCGGAGATATTACTACTTCGGGTTTAGAAAATGGAATTCATACCCTGTTTATTCGTGCTAAAAATTCGGATGAAGAGTGGGGGCTTCCCATAAAAAAACTGGTATTGGTAGATGCCGGAGAAGTTTTAGAAATAGATCAAATGGAATATTTCTTTAATGAAGATCCGGGTGTAGGTTTGGCGAATACCCTTTCTGTGACTTCATCTGCAGAAATTAATCTTACAACCGATTTAGCAACTTCATCTCTTACTAATGGAATTCATACGTTATTCATTCGTGCAAAAGCCAATGGTGGAGGCTGGGGACTTCCTATTAAAAAACTGGTATTGGTAGATGCCGGAGAAGTTTTAGAAATAGATCAAATGGAATATTTCTTTAATGAAGATCCGGGTGTAGGTTTGGCGAATACCCTTTCTGTGACTTCATCTGCAGAAATTAATCTTACAACCGATTTAGCAACTTCATCTCTTACTAATGGAATTCATACGTTATTCATTCGTGCAAAAGCCAATGGTGGAGGCTGGGGACTTCCAATAAAAAAATTAATACTTGTAGATAAAGACGATCCTAATTCTGTAAGTATAATCACTGAAGCGGAGTATTTCATAGATGCTGATCCCGGTTTTGGAAATGGAACTTCTATTGATCTTGCCGATGGTTCAGAAATTGAAGAAAGTGTGACAATAAATACTTCAGATTTATCAGAAGGCTCTTACATAGCTTATATCAGAGTAAAAGATGAAGACGGGGAATGGAGCTTAATTGCTAAACAAGCTTTTGAGGTAGTAGATCCTTTAATTACCATTGCAGAAGCTCGCAGCTTAGATAATGGAACAGAAGTTACGGTGAAAGGGGTAATCACCAGAACTTCCGAAAATTTCGTTTACCTGCAGCAAGATCAGAATGCTCTCATGATCTTTAGTAATGAAGGCTCCAGTCCCGACTTCTTTAGTTTTCTACAAAGTGATTCCTTAAATGCAGGAGATTCTTTATTGGTAACAGGTTCTTTAGAGGAGTTTGAAGGACTAAAAGAAATATTAGATGTAACGGAATACTCAGTGATTTCTTCAGGTAATCCATTACCGGCTTCTCAAGAAATAACATTGACTGAAGCAATAAATAACGCCGAAAACTACGAAAGCGAAATTGTATACATCCGAGATTTAGAGTTCATTGACGGAGCTTCCGGTACTTTTACTGGAGCGACACGTTACACGGTTCAAAAAGCAGGAACGGATACCACATACAGATTTTTCGTTCACGGTCCCGGTAACAGTGATTTGGCGGGGGAAACAATTCCTCAAACTACATTTGATTACGAGGGAATAATCAAAGAAATAAGCGATGGAGATACAGGTACGCATCATGTACTGGCACCACACAATCCTACTGATATAACCAATATTGCGGCCCCGGTTTATCCTACCATAGCAGAGATCCGGGAATTACCTTTAGGAGAAATTGTAACTGCTAAAGCATTGGTTACAAGAGCAAAAGGAAGATTCGCTTATATCCAACAGGATACAGCGGCTGTAAACTTGTTCAACTCAAGCGGTGTATTTTTTAATGCCGTTGCTGATGGTACGGTACAATCAGGAGATTCAGTTCTGGTTACCGGAGAAGTTTCCGAGTTTGAAGGTCTTCGGCAACTCAATAATGTGACAGATTTTCAAGTAATATCTTCCGGAAATGACTTACCCGAACCTGTTTTATTAACTATGGACGAACTGGTTTCGTCCGGTTATAAATATCAAGCTGAGCTTATAAAAGTAGATAGTTTATTTATAACTGAGTCATCAACGTTCAATTTAGGAGTTGGGTATGAAGTTTTACAAAAAAACAGTTCATCTTCAGCTCAATTATATGTACCAACAGGTGGGGATACTGAAATTGGAGGGTTAACGATTCCGGCTTTGTTCAACTACGAAGGGATTCTGGGACAGTTTGACTCGGAAGACACCGGATCAGGTCATCAGATTAGGCCTATTAACCTTACAGATATTATTGAACTTGAGCCTGCAATTGAAGTTGATTCACTTGAAATTACTTTCAAAGTAGATATGTCTGTTCAAGTTGATAAAGGGAACTTTAATCCGGATTCAATGAACGCACAATTGGCAGGAAGTTTTACCGGATGGAGCACTCCTGTTGATATGCAAAATATCGGTGATAACAAATACGACATAACTCAAAGTTTTATAGATCCAATCCCCGGTGATACCATATTCTATAAATTCGTTTATACAAAAGCTGATTCTATCGTTTATGAAGATCCCAATCCCGACATCTCACCGGTTGCAAAAGAATTTAACAATAGATTCTATGTGTTTACAGGTACTGAAGCGGATACTGATGGAGATGACATTAAAGATGTAGTGTTGGATCGGGTGCTTTTTAGTGATGATGATGGTAGTGTACCTATAGATTCAGTGATAAGACTTTCAATAGAAACTGTTAATGCGTTTATAACAGATACCATTGAAATTCCGATTCAAATTACCGGCTTAGGAGATTTACCAATGAGTTCTTTTGAACTGGCAATTAATTTTGATCCTGCTTTAATGGATTTAGAATTATCTGATAATACTGAGTCGTTAACATCTGATTTTTTGGTTGAATCAAATAAAACAATTCCGGGAAAGATCGTAATATCTGGAGCATCTACTTCAAGTGTAAATTCAGATGGGGATTTGCTTTTCCTTAATATCTATCCTCAAGCCTCCGGAGAAGGATCTATTGAAGTTGAAAAACTAACAATTAATGAAGATGGAGAACTAATAAATCCAACACTAAGTCTAGTCAATATAATTGAAAGGGTTTGTGGTGATGTAACCGATGACAGGACTATAAGTACTTTGGATGCAACTTTTGTTTTGAGACATACTGTGTTTCTTTCTCCGCAGTATCCATTATCAGGTCTGGATTCAGTAGCAGCTGATGTTACAGGAAACGGAGATATCAGTGCATTTGATGCTTCAAGAATTCTTCAGTTTGAAGTCGGATTTATAGATGAATTGGGCTGTAATACTGTTGTATCAAAAAAAGAACCACTTTTTACAAAGGCTCTATGGCATAAAGTTGAAAAAGAAGATGAAGTACTTGTTACGATAGATATTTCAAACAATGACTTTGATATTTATTCAGCTCAATTTGATTTGAAAATTGAGGAAGGGTTGTCATTCAATCGCTTAAATAATAAACCCTCAAACTGGCAAACTCTAATCAATAATAGAGAGGGGTCAACTCTGGTATCTATGTTTGGTGTGCAACCACTTGAATCTAAATCTCTGGAACTTGTGTTAACCAAAGATCAACGTTCATTGAATGCAAAAGTTAATGCAAACGTTATCCTAAACGAGAGTGAGTTGTATAAGCTGAATGAATTGTTAGTAAATACATTACCGGATGAATTTAATTTAAAACAAAACTATCCTAACCCATTCAATCCAAGTACAAATATTGAATATTCCTTACCTGAGCAGGCAAATGTAACTCTCACTATCTACAATATGCTCGGGCAAAAAGTAGCAACCTTGGTTAATGAAGCATTAGCAGCAGGTACGTATAACCAAACTTGGGATGCGAGTTCAGTTTCAAGTGGTGTTTATTTCTACCGCTTAAAAGCTGGAAATAAAATATTTACTAAACGAATGCTACTTGTTAAATAAGGGTAGACATGAATTCTATTAAGTTTGTTCTTGGAATTATAATTGTAAACCTGATCCCGAATTTAAGTTTCGGGCAGGTTTCGATTTCATATACAGACACAACAATTGAGGCTAATCAAATACATGAAATTCCTATTCAATTAAATGTACAAAATGAAGATTCAGTATATGGCTTAAGAATAGAATTTGAGTTTGAGTCAGAGCACTTAGAATTTATTGGAATGGAATCTGAAAATACTATTTCAGACTCTGTATTGACTGCTATAAATAATAAGAACGAGACCATTATATTTTCTCTGTCGTCTGTACACCCAATTAGTAAAAGTGGTACACTTTTTAAACTGTCTATTCGGCCAAAGCTTGAATCTGTTTCCAGGCTGAATAATTCAAAGCTTAGGGTAAATGAAGAAGAAGAAATAGAAAGTTCATTTTCTGCAGAAATTAATTCTGTTACAAGCCCTGTAACACTATCAGTTTCGGGAGATACTTCAGAAGTTAGAACCAATATGACATTAGATATTGGTTTAGCAGGGCTGCAGGGAAGAGACCTTAATAGCTTTAGTTTTATATTAGATTATAGAAAGAAATCATTTGATTTAATTTCATTTGAAGCCAACGAAACACTTTTAAGTGCAGGTTATGTTATCAATTCGTCTATAATAGCGGATTCATTAATTGAAATTTCCGGCAATAGCGAAACCCCTGTTTCAGAGGATGTATCAATAGGAAGTGTTTTGCTTTATTCGAATGAAGAAGGACTTTTTGAGTTCAATGTTACAGAACCTTCAGTAAATAACGGTTCCATCAATATTGAAGTAGAAACTGAAGAGACCCTGATCACAGAAGATAAAACTGCTCCGGAAATCCCACAAAATTTTAAAGCCACATTTAGTGAGTCAACAGACTCAGCTTTGGTAGAATTAACTTGGAGCGTTGTTACAGACGTAGATCTTGATAAATTTATTATTTCCCGCAATGATGGAACTTCTGTTACTGAAATAGAAGTCGACAGTACTAATTATACAGATGTACTAAAAAAATCAGGGAATTTTAATTATTTCGTCCAATCAATTGATTTTTCAGGCAATTTGAGTGAACCCTCTGAGGTAGCTCAGATAACAATTATTAGTGTTTCTAATGAGATTCAAACCGGATTTGTTCCACTAGAGTTTTTACTCTTCCAAAACTATCCAAATCCATTTAATCCTAGTACAAATATCAGTTTTGGTATTCCCGAAGCAGCTATAGTAAAGATTGAAGTTTACAATCTGCTTGGACAGAAAGTGAAAACGCTTATTAATTCTCGTAAAACGGCAGGGTTACATACAGTAACTTTTAATGCCTCTGATCTTTCATCAGGAATGTACATTTATAGAATACAGGCTGGAGATTTTGTTCAGGTTAAAAGAATGACGTTGATCAAGTAATATCCAATACCACCTGAATATGCGTTTTTATGCCTTCTGATTTGTGTTAGGTTAGATCGTCCTTACTAACCTGAACATCATAAGTTCATCAAGAAACCCTGTTTTGAAAGACAGGGTTTTTTTATTTCACAACCACTCTATTTTTCACGATATTCAGTCCAATTAAAAGACTTAATCAAGACGTAGCTTTCCGTGAAAGAATTTATTCGTATCGCATCAGGACAAGGTTTTTGGGGAGATCTCCCAATAGCTCCGGTAAACCAGGCTAAAAAAGGTCCCATAGATTATTTAGTAATGGATTATCTGGCAGAAGTGACCATGTCCATTATGCAAAAACAAAGAATGAGAAATCCGGATTGGGGATACGCCCGTGATTTTGTGGGTGTAGTAGAGCAGGTACTGCCCGAGATAGAAAAAGATGGAATTAAAGTGATCAGCAATGCCGGGGGCGTAAATCCTCAAGCTTGCAAAGATGAAATTCTGAAGATTGCTAAAGAAAAAGGCTATAAAAACCTCAAAGTGGCTGTTGTTGATGGCGATGATATTCTTCCGAACATTGACGAATTGATTGCCGACGGACATGCTTTAAAAAACATGGAAACAGGCGAGCCTATCACAACGGTTAAAGATCAATTGCTTAGTGCGAATATCTATTTTGGATGCCAACCTATTGTGGAAGCTTTGAAATTAGGTGCTGATGTTATCATTACAGGACGTGTAACTGATACCGGACTTACTTTAGCACCAATGATACACGAGTTTGGCTGGGAGTATGATGATTTTGATAAAATGTCGGTTGGAACTATTGCCGGACATATTTTAGAATGTGGTGCTCAAGCATCAGGTGGTAATTTTACGGATTGGGAAAAAGTTAAAGACTTTACGGATATAGGATTTCCGATTGTGGAAGCTTATCCAGGCGGAGAGTTTTTTGTTACTAAACATGAAGGGACAGGTGGACTGGTTAGTTCACAAACAGTAAAAGAGCAATTGCTTTATGAAATCGGTGACCCGAAAGATTATATAACTCCGGATGTAGTAGCTGATTTTACTTCCATCCATGTAGAAGATGTAGGTAAGAACAGAGTTAAAGTGTATGGCATTAAAGGTGAGCCATTTACAGATTCATATAAAGTTTCCGCGAGCTATAACGACGGGTTTAAACTCTCAGCAACATTGGTATACTCATGGCCTGATGCACTCAAAAAAGCTCAAAAAGGAGCTGAAATACTGGAAGGTAGAGCACAAGCTCTTGGCTTGAATTTAACAGAATTCAATAAAGAATATATTGGATATAATGGTGTGGATGAACGTCCCACCAATGATGATCCCGTAAATGATGATATTGATGAAATTCAAATGAGAATTTCAGTTACAGGACCAAAAAAAGAAGATTTGAACCGCTTTGGAATGGAAATAGCACCGTTAATATTAACCGGACCAAGTGGTGTTACCGGTTTTGCAGGAGGAAGACCAAAGGCAAGCGACGTAGTGGCTTACTGGCCGGCGTTGTTGGCAAAGGAAGCAGTTCAACCAAGAGTAACTATTTACGAAATTAACTAACTAAATCAATCAGAATAGATAATGAAGATTGCAGTAATTGGAGCAGGGGTAGCAGGATTAACAGCCGGAAGAATATTAGCCGGGTCAGGACATGAAGTTGTGGTTTTTGAAAAGAGCCGTGGCTACGGTGGCAGGTTAGCTACCCGATATGCAGGAGCAGATAATTCCACTAAAGTTGATCATGGGTTACCATATATAGAAGTTTCTTCTCCTGATATTGAACCGTTAATTGATGAAATGGTTGAAGCCGGAATATTAACTCCTTGGCAAGGACCTTTCGTGCATATGAATGAGAAAGGTGAACTCTCTGATGTTAAACCATCCAAAAAAAGATACATTGCTGCAAAGGGAATGAATCAGGTTGGTAAAAAATTAGCCAGAATGGTGGATGTCAGAACCGAAACTAAGGTCAGTGGTGTTACACATATTGGTGAAGACAGAACCAAGAAACGTTCCTGGATGCTGAACTTCCCGACCGGTTTAACAGAAAATTTTGATGCCGTTATTATTGCTGCACCATCAAAACAAGCGTATGCAATTTTGAACACAACGATAGATGAAGTTCAAACGCTTAAACTTCTTCGGGAAGTGGATGATGTGGAATACGCTCCTTCTTTTTCGCTTATGGTTGGCTACGGGTCAACAGATAACCCTGATTGGGCAATGATGACTTGCGATAATGACGTTATCGAATCCATAACTAATGAAACTTCGAAAAGATCAGAAGACTCAGAATGTGCATTTGTAGTTCATACTACTTCAGAATTTGCAAATAAGTTCAAAGATTCTGACCATGATGAAGTGCAGGAAATTATTCTGGATGAACTCGCGGAGATCTTAGGCGGTTGGAGTGCTCTTCCGGAGTGGAAACAATTGCATTTCTGGAGATACACAAAAGCTGTTAATCCTTTACCATCTCCGTTTATGGAAGTAGTAGGGAACGATGCACCCATAGCTTTGGTAGGAAGTTATATGAATGGTGATTCTGTAGAATCTGCATATTTATCCGGCCTTGCGATTGGAAAATTCTGGTCAGATAAATTTTCAGACTAAATATATAAACTTTTAAAACCCGTCCTTTTGGGTGCTTTAAAGCGATTAAATAGCTATCTCAGTAAATACAAGTGGGCTGTTGTACTTGGTACACTGTTCCTTACAGGTGCTAACTTCTTCCTGGTGTGGATTCCCGGGCTTATCCGTAAAACAATGGATGAAGTAGAAGCTCTGAAAAATGCTGATTATGATGGAGCAGAAACTCTTTTCTCTACACTTTTTTCGACAGAAGCAGGAATAATACTCGCTGAAAATGCAGGGTACTTGATTGGAGCAGTAGCTTTATACGGAATTCTCTTATTCGCTACTCGTCAAACTTTGATTGTTTCCTCCAGAAAAGTTGAATTTGATATGAGAAACGAGATTCTGGAAAAACTCATGAAGCTTCCTCAACGTTTCTATGCAAAGTATTCTTCCGGAGAAATTTATGTAAGGGCAACTGAAGATGTAAACAAAGTCCGCGAATACTACGGTCCGGTTATCATGTATAGTATTAACACTATTACCAGAGCCGGCTTTGTGATAACCATGATGTATGTAGTCAGTAAAGACCTCATGATCTGGGCTTTAATACCACTTCCATTCATTTCTGTATTTGCTTACTGGATAACAGGTTACATACACAAGCATTCGATTATAATTCAGGAGCAATACTCGGAATTAGCCGGACAAGCTAAAGAAACCTTTTCCAGTATCCGTTTAATAAAAGCGTATAACAGACTGGATAACGAGCAAAAGAAATTCGAGAAAATGAGCGAACAGTATCGAAAGAAAAAGCTTCGTTTAGATATGATCGAATCTTTGTTTCATCCTGCACTAAATTTTCTGATCGGCATATCTCTGTTAATTGTGATCTGGAAAGGAGGGGAGATGATCATTCAGGGTTCGCTAACTGTTGGTAACATTGCTGAGTTTCTGATCTACGTAGCTTACTTAACGTGGCCGGTAGCTGCTTTAGGATATACCACAAACAGATTCCAAAAATCCCTGGCTTCTTGGAACAGAATTGAAGAAGTCTTAGATCAGCCCATCGAAATTGAAAGCTTAACCACTGTTCAGGAGCAGAAAGATCCAAAATCCACTTTTGGATCAATCGAGTTTAAAAATGTAAGTTTCAAATATCCTGATACCACCGAAAATGTGATCAAAAATGTAAGTTTCAAGATCGAGAAAGGACAAAATATAGCCATTGTAGGTAGAACCGGATCAGGAAAAACAAGTCTTGTACAACTCATTCCACGTTTGTTCGATCCAAATGAAGGCGAAGTGCTGATAGACGGACAGAATATCAAATCTCTGGACCTGGAACAGCTCCGATCTGCTATTGGCTTTGTACCTCAGGATACTTTTCTTTTCTCTGATACCATCGGTGATAACATTTCATTCGGTATAGAGGGAGCTACTACTGAGATGATAGAAGAGGCAGCAGAAAAAGCTCAGGTTAAAGAGAATATTTTGGATTTTGAGAAAAAATTTGAGACTATGTTGGGAGAAAGGGGAATAACTCTTTCGGGTGGGCAAAAACAACGTACGGCTATTGCAAGGGCATTAATTAAAGACCCGAATATTCTGATTTTTGATGATTCACTAAGCGCAGTTGACACAAAAACAGAAGAAGCCATACTAAAACATTTGAGACAAGAATTAAGTGGCAGGACAACAATAATGATAAGTCACCGTATTTCAACTATAAAAGATGCGGATGTGATTTATTATTTAAAGGATGGTGAAATTGTAGAATCTGGGAACCACCAAGAACTTTTAGCACTTGAAGGACATTATACTAACATGTATAACAAGCAAATACTAGAACAAGAACTGGCTGAAATATAAAACTGGACATATGAGGATAGCCTGAACGCAATTCCTCATTTAAAATAACATTACGGGAGACACACAATGATAGTAGTTCCACTAGGCGTAGCCTCAGCAACCCCAACAGCAGTACGACATTTACCCGCAGTAGCACTTTGGCGCGAAGGAAGCGTATTCCTTTTTGATTGTGGCGAGAATGCACAAATGAGAATGCTTCAGGCCGGAATTAAACGCTCTAAAATAGAATGTATTTTTATTTCTCATTTTGACGTGGATCATTACTCAGGATTAATTGGATTGTTATCTACACTGCAACTTCAACGTCGCGATAAACCATTGAGAATTGTTGCACCGGAAGGAATTCAGGAATATGTAGAATGGAATCTTAAGTTTTCAGGAGTTGAACTCGGCTTTGAGATCATCTTCATAGAAGTAGAAGAGGGCACGGATGAAGCTCGTGTAATTGATGCTGAAGATTATTATGTAGAAGCGAGAGCGCTCAAACACAGAAGATATTGCCTTGGCTATCGGTTTCAGGAAAAAGATAAACCCGGAAAAGTAAATGCTGAGAAAGCTACTGAAATGGGGATCACTGAAGATCAGCAGTTCAAAGATCTGAAAGACGGACAAGATGTGACCTTAAGTGATGGAACGGTTGTAGAATCATCAGATATTGTAGGGCATCCACGACCCGGAGACAGTTTTGCGTATGTGACCGACACAGAATACTGCCCGAATGCCGTTAAACTGGGGATGAATACCAACATTCTTTATCACGAAGCAACATTTAGTGATTCGCTATCTGATAAAGCCTCAGAAACAGGGCATTCTTCAGCAAAAGACGCTGCAAGAGTTGCTACTGAAGCTCAAACAAAACTGTTGGTTATCGGTCATTTTTCCGCACGATATACAAATGCACATCTGCTTTTGAAAGAAGCCAGAGAAGGTTTTTATCCTGCATGGTTAGCTAATGAGTTACGACCAATTTTTACGGATCCTACCCATGAACGTGGAATTGTTAAAGCAAAAGTTGAGTTAAAGGATCTGACTAAGGATTCCGGAAGCAGTAGTAATTACAGCAAAGGAAGCAGCGATCGCAGAGGTGGTGGCAGAAAGAACTTCCGTCCAAGACGAAAAAGTGGCGGAAGCAGCTACAAAAGCAATAGCAGAGATCGTAACAGTGGATATAAAAGCAGAAGGTCTTCAGATAGTGACAGACCCAAAAGTAACGATGAAAACCGTTGGAACAAAGATTCAAGTAATCGCTCCAGATCTTCATACAGAGATCAGGACAGATTTTAAACTGAAAAGCATTGGGTAAGAAAGAAACCAAAAAAGCCGTCGATAGAAAACTAATTCGGCGGCTTTATTTTTATATACGTCCATACAGATGGTTTGTAGTACTTGCCATAGGTTTAACACTGACAGCGGCATTTCTGGGAACTGTACGCCCAAAACTTACTCAGATCGCCGTTGATGATTACATTGCATTCAATGATCTGGATGGACTACTCAAGATCATTGGACTTCTTTTTCTTGCTCAGATAGGTGAGTTTGTACTTCAGGTTATCAACACTTATATCACACGCTGGTTTGGTCAGGGATCACTCTTTTCATTGCGAAATGCAGTGTTTAAGAAAATTCAGAATTTAAATATTCAATTCTTTGATAAGAATCCGATCGGTAAACTTATTACGCGGACAACCAGTGATATTGAAGCGCTTAGTGAGCTTCTTTCGGACGGAGTAGTAGCTATCATCGGAGATTGTTTCCGGATCATATTCATTCTCTACTTTATGTTCAGTATGAGCTGGGAACTTACTCTGGTTACCATAGCGATACTTCCGGCTCTGTTCTATGCTACGTTTTGGTTCAAAGGTAAAGTTCGAATTTCTTTTCTCGAAGTAAGAGATCAGATCGCTCGCCTTAATTCTTTTGTACAGGAGCATATCAACGGAATGGATATCGTTCAGCTTTTCAACAGAGAGAAGAAACAGCAAGATAAATTCAAAAATATAAATGCTGCTCATCGCAAAGCACATATTGAAACCATTTTCTACTTCTCTATTTTCTGGCCTTTAGTAGAAGTTATGGCAAGTTTCGCCATGGCGTTGGTTGTTTGGTACGGAGGTGGTCGCGCACTGATGGGTGGAGTGACATTTGGTGTGCTTCTGGCTTTTATACAGTACGCACGACAGTTTTTTATGCCTATCCGTGGACTTTCAGAAAAATTTAATACGCTCCAATCTGCACTGGCTTCATCTGAACGAATTTTCAATGTGATGGATATCGAATCTGAAGTTCAGGAACCGGATGAACCCAAAACCATTGTCGATCCCAAAGGAGAGATCACTTTCGAAGATGTGTGGTTTAAATACAATGAAGACGGCGAACAAATTCTGAAAGATGTTTCTTTTATTGCCAAAGCCGGAGAAACCATCGCAATTGTTGGAGCAACCGGGGCTGGGAAGACTACCATCATTAATTTATTACTGCGATTCTACGACATTCAAAAAGGAAGTATAAAACTGGATGGAGTTGATATTCGAGATCTGAGTTTGAATGAACTTCGATCTAATTTTGGATTGGTGTTGCAAGATAATGCTTTGTTCTCCGGGACTATTTTAGAAAACATCACTTTGGGGAATCCTGATATCAACAGGGAAGAAGTAATTGAAGCTGCACATAAGGTTGAAGCTCATCGCTTTATTGAAAAACTGAAAGGAACCTATGATTACAAACTCCGTGAACGTGGAGCTTCGCTTTCAATGGGACAAAAACAGCTCATCTGTTTTGTTCGTGCTTTGGTCTACAATCCTCAGATATTGATATTGGATGAAGCTACTTCCAGTGTGGATTCTGAAACAGAAGCTTTGGTCACCGCAGCCAGCGATAAAATGATGAAGGGGAGAACCTCCATTGTAGTGGCTCACCGATTGTCAACTATTCAGGGAGCAGACAGAATTCTGGTGATGCACAAAGGTGTGATCAGAGAATCCGGTTCTCATCAGGAATTGATTCTTCAGGAAAACGGCTTGTACAAAAAACTCTACGAATTACAATATAAAGATCAGCTTGTAGAAGGCTAGAGATTTGAAAAGTTAATATTGAATATTGAACAAGGAATATTCAATATTGAAGTGTGGCTAGATTCTGATTAGGAAGTCATTCTGAGGCTACTGCCGAAGAATCTACACAGTTTAATTTTTCTACTTAAGAGAAATTCTTTCTTCGTCGGGAGTGATCAGAATAATTTCATCGGATCTAAGGATACTTTCGGATAGCGTAAATTCTCGTTCTTCCTCAAAATAGGCTTCACATTGTTGAGAGGTTTTTTTAAACAGCCAGATTTCAGTTACAGAATTATCGTTATTACTTTTAAGTTCAAATTCATGATCCGGATTACACCCGCTGTAACCAACTCTGCTATTCAGTACCCCATTGCTGATCGTCGGCATATCTGATGTTGTGATAATACTGTAAGGAGCACCAAACTCAATATCTTCAGATGTGCTGGATGTTTGATTGTCAGAACAACTGATGAGGAATCCAAAAAGTAGAAGTAAGCTTAATTTCTCAAGATGTTTGTTTTTTGGTTTTTTATATCGGTTTTCCAAGATAAATAAAACCAGTTAAGAATCATGTATGAGAAAATACATGAAAATGTATCGGAGAATTTCAGAAAAGCAAACAACTACACCGACATTTAGAACTATTGGACAACCCAAGTCGATTTAGAAACTCATCATTGAATATTCCTTGTTCAATATTCAATATTCTTAATCATTTTCTTTTCGCTTTTTCACGCCGTTCAAGCTCTTCGCTTAACATCAGATATTCACGGGAAGCATCGTTCGTGATGGAAGTGTTTTCGTGAGCTCTGCGAACCAAATAAGGGAAGGTGTTTTCAACAGAACCATAAGGTAAGTATTTCATACTTCTGACGCCCTGAGTAGCCAGATTGAAGGTAAGATTGTCACTCATTCCGTAAAGCTGGCAGAAGGAGATATTGGGATGATTCTCTACTTTATTTTCTTTAATCAGTTCCAGCAAAATGATACAGCTTTCCCTGTTATGCGAAGCACAGCAAAAAGCCATGTTATCCCGCTCTTGAAAACTGTAGAGAATAGCTTCGTTGTAAGCGTCGTCCGTATCACCTTTAGTAGGATAAATGGGATCTTCCAAACCAAGTTCTTCAGCTCGCTTTGACTCTTTATCCATATATGCGCCACGAACGATCTTTGCACCCAAAACAAAGCCTGCTTTCTTTAATTCAGTATGATGGGAAATCAATCGATCTCTTGAGCCCTTCAAATACATCTGATAGGTGTTGTAAAGAACAGGAGCTTCTGTATTGTACATCTTCATCATGTCCATGACCATGGTATCCAAAGCAGGTTGGATCCAGCTTTCTTCAGCATCCACAAAAATACTGGTGCCGTTTTCATATGCAGTTTTACAGATCAGATCAAATCTGGCCATAGCCCGTTCCCAGTCAATGACTTCCTGAGGAGTTTTCGTTGAAGAAGGCTTACTGTACTTTTCCAATAACTCAAAATCTGCAATTGCCGTGATCTTCATGCTTATAAGAGGGATGGAAGCGTGTTTCCCTGCAAAGCGAATAGCTTTAAGAAATTCATGTGTTACAGCTTCATATTCTTCTTCGGAATCTTTGGCTTCAGCTCCGTAATCCAGAACAGTTTCAACGCCAAACTCTGCAAGATTCTCAACAACAGAAATACAATCTTTAAGATCTTTTCCTCCACAAAATACTTTGTAGAATGTGTTATAAACTACTTGGTCGGCAAACGGAATTTTCCATTCCACTGCAAACATTCCCAGTTGACTCATACTCAAAACCAGATCAGGATATTGATGCATGATGCCATAGATCCATTTAGCGAGTTTTAAATCCTTCGTGGACTTGTACTTAAAAGCAGTTTTAGTATTTGTGAGTAATTCTTGCATGTATTAAAAATGAAAGCGCTTTTTTGGGCGAGTCAATGATACTGAAAATTTTATAGAATCCATTATTGTCGGCCTACAAAATATGAGTAACTCCATAATCCTGAATAAGCACTTTTAGTTTCCGAATGTTTTACTTGAAAAGTGTTTTTTAACTTGGTGAATAAACTTCCTGAAATTTCTACATGATTGAGATTCATCCAGCGTTCAAAAACTTTAAAAGGTGTATGATCGAAATCTACAATAGCAACCAAACCATTTTGAGTTAAACCATCGCGCAACAATTCTAAATAATTGTGATCATCCCCAAACATGGATAGAGAGTAAGAGCATACGATAAGATCAAAGGGGTCGCTGTTGGTTAAATAAGTATGGACAGAAGTGTGCGCTAATTCTATACGATCAAAGGATTGTACTTTTGCAGAAGCTTTGTTAAGCATTTCTTTAGAAGCATCAACTCCAATGATATTGGCATCAGGGAACTGTTCACCAAGTTTGATGAGATGCTTTCCTGTTCCACAACCCAGATCTAAAATTCTTTCGGGACGGAAATCTTCAGGAATTAGTTCAAGCAAACGATTTCGTCCAAAAAGAATTCCCCAACGTGTAAGATCATAGATCCTGGAATGTGCTTTGTAATATGAGTTTACGGAATCAAACATCTAATTCAAGAAGAAAAGTGGAGGGGTAGGTTCCGACTCTGTCATTTTGCAATAAATAATCCTTAGAAACCGGTACTGGTTTAACTTTGCTTTGAACGAACCGTGGTAAGAATTCCGTGTTTTTATGAACAGACCGCATCAGAATTTTAGCTTTCGGCTTAGCTGATCTAAGAATAGCGATCCATTCTTTTTCCAACTGGTCAGTGCCATTTCCAACAAGCCAGTCCTGATGATCCAGCAAGACAAAATGAGAATATTTTTTTGTTGAATTGTTTAAGAAATCAGTCACAGTTCCGGTTGAGTGAGATAGACTATGGAGTTGTGACCGAATCAGTTCAAAATTTTCTTCTTTGAGATAATTAGGTAGGCAAGTTTCGGTGTAGTTTCCTTCCAGATACAGCTTCCAGAAGTAGTTGTTGTTTACACCTTGATCCACGAATAAATTCCAAAGTGTGGTCTTCATATACTCGTTGAGATCGGTTATACTGCTGCGTTGAGTATCAGGCACTCCCGCAAGATTTAATATGAGTTTAGACTTCCAGAAATGCTGACTGAATCCCTGCCAAAGAGATGGAGCTATTTCTGTTTCAAATATTAGGGCTCTTTTATCAGGTGAAGTTTCAGCTATAATAGAGTTTATAGCAGAACGTAAACTCTTTATGTCGATCAAAAAATTTAAAACCCCTGCAAAATAACCTGTTAGACCGGAATTATAGAAACCTTTATCGGGGGAAAACCAATGAATATTGCTACTCCAAAATTTCAGGGAATGCGGGTTTAGTAAGTGCTTTATATCATTAAAAACTGATTGATAGTACTGTGTTTTCCCTTGCAGAAACATAGAACTCAGCAACTCAAAATTCCCGAATTCAAAAAGTGCACATTTCAGATCCAAAAGCGCATTTTGATATGGATTGATATCGATGCAATCAATGGAGCGTGGATTATCCAGAAGATAGTCGAACGCATTATCTCCTGCGCTCGTTATCATTAGAAGATCACTGGTCGGACGAAGATTAATTAGATTTCGATCAATTTCGGGATCTTCCCAGCTGGTATTGTATATAAGAAAATGAGACGTAAGGTATTTAAACCAAAGATTCGAAAGCGAATTTTTCATTAAATAAACTTAGCATATTTTTAAGGAAGGTTCAGCCGAAACATCCTAACAATTTGCCGTCAAATTTGTATTTTTAAAATCAATTAAGGAAACTCATGGATACTACAGAAAGAAAGAAAAAACTTGAACAAGGGCTGGAAAAGGCCGGAGACATTCTGGAGCAAAAAGCTATAGAAAGTTACGATAAAGCTCTGGACAGACTTCAATATGAAAAAGATCGCCTGGAAAGAGAATTGCGACACGAATACAGAAATGCTCGTCGGTATGTAAGAGCAAATCCAGAGCAGGGTTTAGGCGTGGCATTTGTAGCCGGACTATTTCTGGGTGTATTGCTTACCAGAGGCGGAAAAGACTAATTAACTGAACGAATGGGAATTAATAAAGATCACCTAAATGAACTCTATGAGCGCGTGGATTCGCTCAGGAGGTATCTTTGACTACGACAAAAGAAAAGTCCGCATAATAGAACTTACCGAGAAAACCCAGGACCCTGAGTTTTGGAATGATCCAACTTCTGCGCAAGCAGTTATGAAGCAGATGGATAATGAAAAAGGTCTGGTAGAATCCTGGGATGATCTTAATGATCTACGTGACAGCATCAATGTGTTTCTTGAATTTGAAGAAATGGGTGAAGATGTTGAAAGCGAGATCGTAGCAGAATACGCCAAACTCGAGAAAAAACTGGAAGCATTGGAGTTGAGGAATATGCTCAATGGTCCGGATGATCAAAGAGATGCGGTGGTAACTTTCAATCCCGGAGCCGGTGGAACGGAAAGTCAGGATTGGGCACAGATGTTATACAGAATGTATGTTCGCTGGGCTGAAAAGAATGATTTTAAAGTTTCCAATATCGACTATCAGGATGGAGATGTAGCCGGATTAAAATCAGCGACTATTGAAGTACAGGGAACCAATGCTTACGGTTTTCTTAAAGCAGAAAGCGGTGTTCATCGTTTAGTAAGAGTTTCGCCATTCGATAGTAATGCCAGAAGACATACTTCTTTTTGCTCAGTATTTGTTTCGCCATTGATCGATGATTCTATTGAAGTGAATATCAACGAAAGTGAAGTTGAGCTTCAGCGTTTTCATTCAAGTGGTGCAGGTGGTCAGAATGTGAACAAAGTTGAAACCGGAGTCCGTTTGATCTGGGAAGGAGAGCTTTCTGATGGTAGAATAGAGAAGGTAGTTGCTGAGTGTCAGCAGGAGCGTTCTCAACTTCAGAACAGAGAGAAAGCAATGGTATTGCTGAAGTCCCGAATCTACGAGCTGGAAAAGGAAATTCAGGAAGAAGAAAAAGCTAAGCTCGAAGGTTCAAAAGGAAAGAACGAGTGGGGATCTCAGATCAGAAGTTATGTATTTGATGATCAACGGGTAAAAGATCACAGAACCAACCACGAAACATCCAATGTAAACGGAGTTATGGATGGGGATCTGGATGAATTCATAAAAGCGTATTTGCTAACCATTTCAACGCAGCCTCAGTAAGCATGATCAGGGTAGGAGTAACCGGAGGAATAGGTTCAGGTAAAACTACTCTGTGCAAAGAATGGGAAAGATTAGGTGCATTCGTGGTTTATGCAGATGATCTGGCTAAAAAGCTCATGGTTGAAGATGAGGAACTCGTAAAGAATATAAAATCTGTTTTTGGCGATGAGGCTTATCATGAAGATGGTAGTCTCAATCGACATTATCTAGCTGAGGAAGCTTTTGCAAAAGGCAGGGTTATAGAACTGAATCGGTTGGTTCATCCGGTTCTTTGGGACAAAGTAGAAGAGATCGCAGCCCAAAAAGAGAGAGAAGGAGTGGATGTATTTGTAAAAGAAGCGGCTATTCTTTTACAAAACGGCAGACCAGAAGATCTTGATTATGTTGTACTCGTTGAAGCGGATGAACAACAAAGAACGAAGCGTGTTGTAGAGAGAGATAATTCTGACAGAAAAAAAGTAGAAGGTCGTATTTCCGCTCAACAGGATTTTTCTACTCTTACAGATTTAGCAGATTTTGTAGTCACCAACAATGAAGGTGTTACCGAATTAAAGGAAAAAGCCGGATTGCTTCTGAAAGAGATTAGGAAATTTTAAAAGGAAATTGACTAAAAAACATTCATATATTACAGAAAAGCGCTTCCAAATAAATTATTAGGGATAATGACTACACAAAAAGAAGAAAGGCTTGTAACGCTTGAAGAATTCATAATTCAGGCACAGAACAGATTTCCGGGGGCTACAGGGGAGCTTTCACAATTGTTAAGAGACATTAGCCTTGCTGCTAAAATTATTTCCCGTGAGGTTAATAAAGCAGGTATTACCAATATTTTAGGGTATGATGGTTCAACGAATATACATGGTGAGTCTGTAAAGAAACTGGATCTCTTTGCGGACTCACAGCTTATTTCTGCTCTTGAACGTTCCGGCATAACTTGTATGGTTATTTCTGAAGAGAATGATGGTATTGTTCAGTTAAGTAGTACCGGTGGAAAATACATCGTTTATATGGATCCTTTGGATGGATCTTCAAATATTGATGTAAATGTATCCATAGGAAGTATTTTTTCAATTTATATGAGAGAGCCGCGCTTTGATCAAACCTTAAGAGAAGAAGACGCTCTTCAACCGGGAACTAAGCAAGTAGCTGCCGGATATGTATTATATGGATCATCTACTACACTAGCTTATACCACAGGGTTGAATGTTAGTTTATTTACTCTTGATCCAAGTTTGGGAGAGTTTATTCTCAGTGACCGCAAAGTTCAGATACCTGATCACGGAAAGATCTACAGCATCAATGAAGGAAGTTACAATTCATGGGAACTTGGTCTTAAAAAGTACATCAAGTATTGCCAGGAAGATGACCCAGAATCGGGCAGACCTTATTCAGCAAGATACATTGGCTCAATGGTTGCTGATCTTCACAGAACATTAATAAAAGGTGGGATTTTTATTTATCCTCATAGTAAGCGATATCCGAATGGTAAACTAAGATTGATGTATGAGTGCAATCCACTTAGTTTTATTATTGAACAGGCAGGAGGGATGGCAACGGACGGACATCAAAGAATAATGGATATCGAACCAACAGCCATTCATCAGCAAACTCCAATTTATATTGGCTCAAAAGAGAATGTATCTCACGTAATGGATTTTTTACACGAGTTTGCCGGAAAAGAAGAAACTGAAGTCGAATATTAAGCCCTAAGGGTGAAGAAGGAGTTTTTGTCAGAGTAACTTGACAGCTTTAAAATTCACCTGTCAAAAACGAACCTTCATTCCTTCTTTGATATCATTTGAAATACTGTAACCGGCATTTGTCTCGATGACATATTTAGCTGGTTTTCCCGATGGTAAAGTCTTTGAAGAAAACGGAGTTGTGCTTTTGTATATATTCACGATCACACTGTCAGCATTCACGTACATAATATCAAGAGAGAGCGGAGTGTTCATCATATAGAAACTCTGAGGTTCTTCAGTATCAAAGTAAAAAACCATTCCTGCATCCGAAGGCATTGAATTTACATCCATCAAGCCTTGATTTCTTTCGGAAGGATCATCCGCTTTCACAAATCTGAGTGTCGAAACAGTTCCTCCATAATCATTTAGGAAAGACAGGGTATTTGTATATTCAAGTACACGCCCTTTATCTTCAGGATCTTTTTTCTTCTCAGGCTCTCCACATGCAGTCAAAAGCAATGTGGAGAGGATTATCAGGCAAAGTCTATTTAACATTGAAACTTGTAGTATGTGTTGATTTTCCAACTTTGAATTCGATGGTGTATTCACCTTTCTGAATGTAAGTTTTTTTGCCATCACTGTCTGTATCAATTACAAGATCCCATTCAAATATGTTAAAACCATATTCAGAACTTTGCTTGGTTGAGAATATTTTGTCTCCTTCTTTATCTTCAATAGTAATTTCAACTGAATCTCCTTTTTTGTTTGAAATAAAATACATCAGATCCACACTTGGATTAAATGGATCTCTGTAAGGAGAAAATTGCGATCCCCATCTGCCGGAATGACGAATATCGTCCGGAGAGAAACCGGTAATTCTTTCATCCATTCTTTCCGATAACTTATAAAGGGGTTTAACATCCATTACCCAAATACTTCTTCCATGAGTTCCGATAACAAGTTCATACTCTCGGGGATGAACAACCATATCATAACTAGCCACATTGGGAACTTGATTCAAATAATGCCATTCTTTGCCATCATTAAAACTGATATATGTTCCATGATCTAAACCGGCATAAAGAATTGAAGGTACTACAGGGTCCTGAACAATCACATTAGCAACTTCATTTGGAAGGTTGCCTTTCACAGATTTCCAAGTTTTACCAAAATCAGTTGTTTTGTATAGATAAGTATCAAAATCATCAAATCGATAACCATTCAGAGAAACGTATGCTGTTCCTTTTTCATGCACTGAAGCGTGAACTTCACTTACCCAAAGATCTTTTTGAATACTACCGGTAACATTTGTCCAACTGCTGCCACCATCACGTGTGAGTTGAATATTGCCGTCATCAGTACCTACCCAGATTTGATTAAAATCTAAAGGTGACTCAGCAATGGTAGAAATTGTAGAGTAGGGCACATCACCATTAGGATGATCATTTGTTAAATCAGGGCTGATTGCAGTCCATGTTTCACCACGATCTAACGAACGACTTAACCTTTGTGAACCAAAATAGACAACATCAGGGTTATGATGGCTTAGGTTGACTGGTGTATTCCAATTATAGCGGTAGCGAGGTTCACCAACATCGTGACGAGGAGTAATTCCGGTAGTCGTACCTTTTTCTCTGTCTAATCGGAAATAATTTCCATACTGAAATCCAACATATACAATATCAGAATTGGTTGGGTTTGCATAAACATGCATACCATCGCCACCAAACAATCTTTCCCAGGGACGGTTTCTGTTTGGAGTAGAAGTAGAAGGTCCAACAAAAGTTCCGTTATCCTGCAGACCGCCATAGATGTTATAGGGTTTTTCCATATCAACACTAACGGTATAAAATTGACCTACTGCTTCAGTATTGTGATGAATGAAGTTTTCACCACCGTCATGACTTTCATACAAGCCACCGTCGTTTCCTAGTAATAAATGTTCTGAATCGTTCGGATTTATCCAAAGCGCTTGTTGATCTGCGTGAACCGGATCATTATTTGCTTTGATCTCCCAATTTTTCCCTCCATCTGTTGATTTGATGAACGGCACACCTAAAGCGTAGATCGTATTTTCATCGTTGGGGTCAACTCTGAGTTCTCCGAAATAATATCCATAAGTATTGTAAACGCCCGGAATTTCGTAATCGTGAGTAATTTTCCAACTTTCACCACCATCATCAGAGCGGTACACCTCTAAGCCTTTTATACTTGTATCAAATAGTGCTGCATTGGCATCGCCCAGAAATTCACCAAGAGCGGCAGGCTTATACTTTCCATTTTCGACATCTGCTTTAACGCTTTTTGCAGTATACTTTTCAGGAAATCTGTTTCTTCGCAGAAAGGTTTCCAGTTTTTTGTTGTCGATCTTCACAAAATCTTTAACAGACATTTCCACAAATGAAGTTTGAGTTAATGCATCGCTGTCATTTTCTCTTTCTTCTTTCATCTCAAACTGATTATCAACAATAGCATAAATAACGTCCGGATTACTGATGCTTATATCCAGTCCAATTCTCCCAACAAAACTACCTTGTGGAAGTCCGCTTACAGATTTGCTCCAATTCTCTCCACCATCTGTAGACTTATAAACTGCTGATCCGTTTCCACCTTCTTTAAAATTCCATGCTTTACGATCTTTCTCCCAAGTTGCAGCCCAAAGTATATCAGGGTTAGTTGGATGAATTACCAGATCAATTACACCGGTACTGTCATTAACGAAAAGCGTTTTGTTCCAATTATTACCACCATCAGTGGTTTTATAAACACCACGTTCACTATTAGTTGAATACAATGCACCTACTGAACCAACCCATGCAATATTTGCATCTGTAGGATGAGTTATAATTCTTCCGATGTGTTGAGTATTTCTCAGGCCTGTGTATTCCCAGGTTTCTCCTGCATCCATACTTTTAAAAACACCTGCACCAGCATAACTGGAACGACTGCTGTTATTCTCTCCGGTTCCAACCCATATTATATCATTATTCGCCTTCGAAATAGCAATATCTCCAATTCCCAATGCATCCTGATGATCAAAAATTGGAGTCATAGTATTACCGCTGTTGGTAGTTTTAAATACACCACCGGAAGCATATCCAACATAAAAGATTCGGCTGTTATCGGGATGAACGGCAATATCAGATACACGTCCACTCATAACCACAGGTCCTACATTGCGAACAGGATAATTTTTTAAGGCAGAGTTATTTCTGAGCTTTGCACGTTGCTCGATAGAAGTTTCCAGTTCAGATTTCGTAGAAGCTTCTACAAATTGAGCATTCGAATTGTTTGTAAGAAACAAAGCAAAAAGTAATACAAGGAAGGAAGAAAGAATTTTATTCATAATCATAGTTAGTTTAAAATGTAGAGGATGATATAAAATGATCAGTAAAGATTTAGAAAAAAGTTATTAACTAAAGTAATTTAATCGAGAATTAAAGAATTGGTTTTAACATTTTACCAACGTAAATGAAATTCCTGTTAAAAGATAAAATAACAGATTTTAAACTAGTAGAGCCTTCAGGCTCGGCGTTGTTCATGAAATAGTTATAACTAGAGGAAGCAGAGCTTCCGGGGTCGTTCCGCACCGGAGGTACGGAACGAGGAAGAATAGTTATTACGAATGGAAACAGAGCTTCCGATGGGCGTTTTGCACCAGAGGTACGGTACAAGAAAAAAATAAAAGTAGCACACTATAAACTACTAGAGCTTTCTGGCTTGGCTGTACATTCCTGAATTTGTACCAATGATGCTGAATAAGAAAGGTGTACAAATTGAGAATAAAGGCAGATATGTATTTCTAAAACAAACCCCATATCAATCTTTGAAAGATTCCATAATTAAGGCTATATTTAAAATCTAGGTGAGCGTCGTGAAGGCACTCGCTTTTTTTTGTCCTTATTTCCCGGATCATGCAGCTTGATACCATACAAAAAATTAAAGACTTAGCGGCTCCTTTAGTAGAGTCTAAGGATCTCTTTGTCGTTGATATAGAACATAAAACCGGTAGCGGTTTGAATGAAGTATGGCTATATCTGGACGCACAAGATCGTGGAGTTAATCTGGATGAATGTGCAGATATCAGTAGAGAATTAGGTTTTTTGATAGAAGCACACGAGTTATTTGAAAAGAAATACCGATTGAATGTTTCTTCACCGGGACTTAGCAGACCTCTTTCTGATGTGCGTCAGTACAAAAAGAATCAAGGTCGAAAAGCTAAGGTCAAATTCAAGAAAGAAGATGAATATGACAAAACTGAAGGAACAATAGTTGGTGTGGATGAAAACGGAATTATGCTAGAAGACCAAAACGGGAAATCTGTTAAGGTTTTATTCGACGATATAAAAGAAGCAAAGATCGTCCCAAATATTTAATACATACTTAAGCAACGCTGATGCAGAACGACTTATCAAAACAAATTATCTCCTCATTTGCAGAAATCGCAAAAGAAAAAGGAATTGATCGCGATCTATTGCTATCAATATTAGAGGATGTGTTCCGCACAATGATTCGTAAAACTTACGAAACCGATGATGCCTTCTCAGTGATCTTGAATGCAGACAGAGGAGAACTGCAGATATTACACATTCAGGAAGTAGTTCCTAAAGAAGAACTTACCGATGAAGTAGCAGAAATTTCTCTGGAAGATGCTAAAAAGATCGATCCGGATATTGAGCTGTATGATGAATTAGCACAGGAAGTTCAGATCGTTGATTTTGGTCGTCGTGCCGTAATGATGGCTCGTCAACAACTGGCTCAACGTATTCGTGAGATCGAGAAAGACAATATTTACGATGACTACACTGATCGTGTTGGCGAAATTATTTTAGGGGATGTTTATCAGGTTCGCCAAAACAAAGACATTTTAGTAAATCATAACGGTGTGGAATTAATGCTCCCTAAAAACGAGCAGATCTACAAAGATCGTTACAGAAAAGGAGATACGATTCGTGCTGTTGTGACCGGCGTTCACATGCGTAATGGTAATCCTACAGTTATTATCTCCAGAACTTCTGAGTTATTCCTGGAAAGACTATTTGAAAATGAAATCCCGGAAGTATTTGACGGAATTATCGATTTGGTGAAAATAGCCCGTTCTCCCGGAGATCGTTCAAAAGTAGCGGTTATTTCACACGATGAAAGAGTTGACCCTGTTGGAGCTTGTGTTGGTATGAAAGGAATTAGAATTCATGCTATCGTGCGTGAGCTTCAGAACGAAAATATTGATGTAATTAATTACACTGCTGATAAGCATGAGTTTATCAAAAGAGCACTACAGCCTGCTGAAGTTCTTAAAGTAGAACTAGATGAAGAAGGCAAGAACGCAAGTGTATTGGTTCCGGCTGACGAAGTATCAAAAGCGATTGGTAAAGGTGGAGTTAATATCCGTCTTGCATCAAAATTAGCTGAATGCGAAATTGATGTATACCGCGAAGTTGAAGAAGAAGATGATATAGACTTAGCAGAATTTGAGGAAGATTTTGGCAAAGAAGCGATTGAAGCTTTGCACGAAATAGGCTGTGATACCGCTCGTGCAGTATTAGAATTAAATGCTGATGAGTTGGTAAACAGAACAAAAGAAGTTATTGACGCAGAACTCGCTAAAAAGATCATGGATATGATCAGATACGAGTTCGAAGAAGAAGGTTAATTTGCAGGGAGTAACATCCGGTTTGTAATTTAACTTTCAATAGACACAAAAAATCATATATGTCCATAAATAGACCAAAACCATTATTTAAAGTTGCTTCAGAGTTTAATGTAACAACACAAACTATTGTTGATGCACTAAGCGATGACTTTGAAGTAGCTAATAGACCGAATTTCAAAATAACACCGGAAATGTATTCGGTTTTGGAAGGAATCTATGGCGAAGATAAAGCTAAAAGCCAGGATCATGAAAGATCCCGCGAAGAGTATGAAAGTCGCCGAAGTTCTATCATGGACCAACGAAATGAAAGCGTAACTCTGGATTCACTTGAGCCAATTGATGAATCTCTTGGCTTAGAGCCTGAAGATGAGCCTGCGGCTGATGAGAAGGAAGAAGAATTACCGCTTGAGCCTGTTGAAGAAGCTGAAGAGCCTGAGGTTGAGGAAAAAGACGAACCAGAATTAGCTGCAGAAGAAGAACCAGTAGCTGATGAGGAAGAAGAAGCAGCCGAAGAAGAAGAGGAAACTACAGCTGAGCCTGAAGATGAGCCTGCTCCTGAGAAAGAAGAAAAAGTAGAAGATCAGGAAGAATCTGAGGAAGAAGAAGAATCCGATGATGAAGATTCTGAGACTGAAGAAGACGATGCTGCTGCTGATGACGAAGAAGATGAAAGCGAAGAAGATTCTGATGATGATGACGATGAAGAAGATCAGAAAGAAGAAGAGACTGAAGAAAAAGAAACTATAAAAGGTAAAGCAGGTAAGTTAAAAGGGACAAAGGTTTTAGGTAAAACTTCCTTTACTAATGACTTAACAGGTGCTACCAAAAAACGTAAGAAAAGAAAACGTCGTAAGGATCGTGATGATTCTAAACCGGCTACAACAGCTAAGAAAGACGACGATAAGAAATCAGCAAAAAATAAAACCCGTAAGAAGCCAAAAGGTAAGACAAGTGGCAAATCTGAGGTAGATGAGATTGATGTGGATCGCATGATGCGCGAGACCATGCAGAAGATCCAGGGTAATTCCAATGTTGGTAGTAAGCGTGGAAAAAGAAGACGTCAACGTAAAGAGGAAAGAGAGGAAGAACTGCAACAAATGCAGGAAATGGAAGAAATGGAAGCAGGTGTCATTGAAGTCACCGAATTCATTACTGCCAATGACCTCGCTGAAGAACTGGAAGTAGGCGTTAACGATATTATTTCTGCATGTATGAGTATTGGTTTGATGATCACCATCAACCAAAGACTTGATGCAGGAACCATAGAATTAGTGTCAGAAGAATTTGGCAAAGAAGTCAAGTTCATTGATGCTGAGGAAATGGATGAAGAACTTGAGATCGAAGAGGACAACCCGGAAGATCTTAAAGATCGTGCTCCGATTATAACTGTAATGGGTCACGTTGATCACGGTAAAACTTCTTTATTGGATTACATTCGTGAAGAAAGAGTAGCAGAAGGTGAGGCCGGTGGTATCACACAGCACGTTGGTGCTTACTCTGTTATGCATAACGAGAAACAAATTACATTCCTGGATACTCCGGGTCACGAAGCTTTTACCGCCATGCGTTCTCGTGGTGCTCAGGCAACCGATATCGTAATTCTCGTTGTAGCGGCTGATGATTCTGTGATGCCCCAAACTATTGAGGCAATCAATCACGCGAAAGCTGCCGGAGTTCCAATGGTAGTTGCGATCAACAAGATCGATAAGCCGGGTTCAACTCCTGATAAAATCAAACAACAGCTTTCCGATCATGGAGTAATAGTTGAAGATTGGGGTGGAGAAACTCAGTTTGCTCTTGTTTCTGCAAAAACCGGTGAAGGAATTGATGAATTACTGGAAAAAGTACTTATCGAAGCCGAACTAAGAGAATTGAAAGCTAATCCCGGCCGTAGAGCAAACGGTGTTGTACTTGAAGCCAGACTTGATAAAGGAAAAGGTATTATTGCGAATGTTCTTGTTCAGGGTGGTACACTTAAAGTTGGTGATCCGTTTGTAGCCGGACCATGTTTTGGTAGAGTTCGTGCAATGGAAAATGATCGCGGTGAAAGAATTAAAGAAGCAGGACCTGCAACTCCGGTTCAGCTTATGGGTTTTGATGAAATGCCACAAGCCGGTGATTCTTTAGTAGTAGCTGAAGATGAAAAAACAGCCAAAGATGTTGCAAGTCAACGTAACCAAATACGTCGTGAGCAGGCAATGAGAAAGACCAAGCACATGACTCTTGATGATCTTTCAAGAAGATTAGCTCTTGGTGAAGTTTCTGAATTGAATATCATTATTAAAGCAGATGTGGACGGTTCTATTGAAGCACTTTCAGGTTCATTACAAAAGATCAGTAATGATGAAGTTGCTGTAAATATTATCCATACAGGTGCAGGTGCAATTTCTGAATCTGATGTATTGTTAGCTTCTGCTTCCGATGCAATTATTATCGGTTTCCAAGTTCGTCCAACACAACAGGCACGTAAGCTTGCTGAAACGGAAGAAATTGATATCCGATTATTCTCTGTTATTTATGATGCTGTGGATGAAGTTAGAGATGCACTTGAAGGTCTTCTGTCGCCTGAATTGAAAGAACAAATTCTTGGAAACGTTGAAGTTCGTGAGATCTTTAAAGTATCTAAAGTTGGTACAATTGCAGGTTGTTATGTACTTGATGGCAAAATCGATAGAAATAACCCGGTTCGTATAATTCGTGATGGTGTTGTTATTTATGATGGCGCTGTCGGAGCATTGAAACGATTTAAAGATGATGTGAAAGAAGTAGCTGCCGGTTATGAGTGTGGTATCAGCATTCAAAACTACAATGATATTAAAGTTGGTGACAACTTTGAAAGCTACAAGATCACAGAAGAGAAACGTACGCTGGAAGACGCAAATTAAGTAAAGAAGAGGTTTAAATGAGTATTAGAACAGAACGCTTAGGCGGTGTTCTAAAACGTGATTTAGGTGAAATTCTTCAACGAGAATATCAACCTGTCGGTACGTTTATCACCGTTACAAAAGTATTGATGACTGACGACCTTTCCATTGCAAGAGTTTATCTGAGTGTTTTTGCACCGGGAAGAGACGAAAAAGCAATTTATTCGCATCTCGATGATCATATCGATGAGATCAGACATACTTTAGCCGGCAAGATCAGACATCAGGTTCGTAAAATTCCTGAACTTCATTTTTATGTTGATGATACAGCTGAGTACGTAAATAAGATCGAGAAACTCTTCGATAAAGTAGATCAGCAACCTAAAGCTCCCACCGAAGACGAAGAGGATTAAACATGGCGAAAGCCCTGCCTCTGGAACAAATTCAGGTTTTTGACTCTGAAAATTTGCCTTCCCCGGATTTTGATTTTGGGACAGCTTCTATTCTCCTTGTAAATAAACCGCAAACGTGGACTAGTTTTGATGTGGTCAGATATGTTCGCGGAAGATTGCGGACAAAAAAGGTCGGCCATGCAGGTACGCTGGATCCAATGGCAACCGGTTTATTGATTTTATGTTCAGGAAGAGCAACAAAATCTATTTCTCAACTTCAGGAAATGCCTAAAACCTATATAGGTGAAATTACCTTTGGTGGATCAACTCCTACATATGACGCTGATTCGGAAGTCGATGAAACAGCACCAACCAAGCATATTACCATTGACAAGATCGAGAAAGTACTTGAAGAGCATTTCAACGGTGAAATTTCTCAAGTTCCTCCCGTGTATTCAGCTTTAAAAGTTGGTGGGAAGAGATCTTATGAATTAGCCAGAAGAGGAAAAGCAGTAGAATTAGCCGCAAGACCGGTTACTATTCATTCCCATCAAATTATCAGTTTCGAAAATAATAAGTTGTTGATCAGCGTAACTTGCAGTAAGGGAACATATATCCGATCTATTGCACATGATCTTGGAAAATTGTTAAACTCATTGGGACATTTATCGGCATTGGAACGAACTGCGATCGGAGAGTATTCTTCACAAAAAGCATTATCACCTCACAAAATTGATGAATTGTTAAATGCCAAAGACTGAGCTCATATTTCTAAAAGATATAGACCGGGTTTCAAATTCGGTTGTAACAGTTGGGACGTTTGACGGTGTTCATTTAGGACACAAAGCACTTATAGAAACGGTAGTTCGGAAAGCAAAAGAACGAAATGCGCGGAGTGTTGTAATTTCATTCGATCCTCATCCGCGTGATATCATCAATCCCGGTAGTGCCGGAATAAAACAACTCACTACCATTCAGGAACGTAGAGAGATATTGGAAGAAATCGGGATCGATGTTCTGTTGATCATCCCGTTTACAAGAGATTTTTCTTTATTGAGTTCTGAAGAGTTTGTGAAAAAGATCGTTTTTGAAAGGGTGGGAGTGAGTGAATTTGTAATTGGTTATGATCATCACTTTGGTAAAGATCGTACCGGAACTATTGAAACTGTAGAGAATCTGGGTAAAGAATTGGGTTTCGACGCATTTGTGGTTTCAAAACGAGAAATGGGTACAGTTACGGTAAGTAGTACTACTATTAGAAGAGAACTTTCAGAAGAAGGAAATGTAGAGCAAGCAGCAAAACTTTTAGGACGTAAATACTTGCTCAATGGAATTGTAATTCACGGTGATAAAAGAGGGAGAAAGATCGGATTTCCTACCGCTAATTTGAAAGCTGAACATCCAAATAAAGTAATCCCTAAAAACGGTGTTTACGCTGTGAAGGTAAGAGTTGGTGGGAATTGGTATGGTGGGATGATGAACATTGGTCACAGACCTACTTTTGATAAAATTGAGTTGAGATTGGAAGTTAATATCTTTGAATTTGATGAAGATATTTATGGTCAAACCATTCAGGTTCGTTTTTTGAAAAGGTTGAGGGATGAAATTAAATTCTCAGGAATTGAAGAATTAGTAGTTCAGTTAGCTAGAGATAAAGAAATTGCATTAAGGGAATTATAAAAGAGTAAGCATAATCAACCATTATTCCTTCTTCTTACAAGAGTTACAATGCCACAAAATAAAAGCAACTCGTCAATTTCGTTATTTACTTCATAAGAATCTCCTTTATATAACTTTGATCTAATTAAAGGATTATCCGTGGTACTGTATATGCTCCATTTTCTGTAAAAAAAATTATCGCTTTTCCACATAAATTCCTTATCAAAAAGAGCAATAGAGGCTTTGGTTCGCCAAAAATTAAAAACGATTTTACCGATTTGCTTCCTGCTATTCATATCAATTACATTAATAGTCTTACGATTTAAGCCTTCTGATTCAAAGAAGTACTTTTTCCCATTAAGTTTTACATAAGAATTATTGGATAGTCGTTCATTTCTTATTTCCCCAACTATATTTCCATCAATAAAAAGGTCATATCCTATCGCAATAACGTCTTTCTTCCAACTAAGTAGAGCCATCTTATATGAATTAATTTGTAAACAAATTAAGCTTTGATGATCTATTCTGAAACTATGTTCTGACAATAGTAGAAAGCTATATTTTATTTGAATACTCGTTGTTGGTTAGTATTAAAAAGCTTATCTTTGGTACCTATATTAAAACGAGTTTAAGAATAACTGAATTGTAATGAGCATTACTGCAGAAGAAAAAAAAGATATTTTCAAAAAACATGGCGGAGAAGAAGCCAATACAGGTACAACTGAAGGACAAATTGCCCTTTTTACGCACCGTATAAATCATCTTACTGAGCATTTAAAAACGAATCAGAAAGATCACGCTTCTCGTCGCGGATTATTGAAGTTAGTAGGTAAGCGTCGTCGTTTGCTTAACTACCTGATGAAGAACGACATTCAAAAATACAGAGAGCTTATCAAAGAGCTTGGTATTAGAAAATAATTTAAAGGCTCCACCTATCTGGAGCCTTTTTCAATTCTCCCACTTAATTATCTATTTGTGTAAAAGCCAATCTTTAAGGTTAGTGTGGGATAAAGCAATAAACAAAAGACAAAAAGAAATAAATGAAAGAAGATTTTAGAAGTATAGAATTTGCACCGGGAAAGGTGCTATCTGTAGAAACAGGACGAATAGCTAAACAAGCAGACGGTTCTGTTGTAATTAAAATGGGCGATACTATGGTACTTTGTACTGCAGTTAGCGCAAAAGAACCAAAGCCGGGACAAGATTTTTTCCCGCTGACGGTTGACCATAAAGAAAGTTTTTCTGCTGCAGGACGTTTTCCTGGTGGATTTATGAAAAGAGAAGGACGCTCTAACGAAAAAGAGATCCTATCCAGTAGATTAATTGACAGAGTTTTAAGACCATTATTTCCAAAGGGATATGTTTGTGATACTCAGGTAATCTCAAGTGTGATCTCATCTGACGATGAGCACGATGGAGACGTTTTAGGTGGAGTTGGTGCTTCACTGGCTGTTCACTTATCAGACATTCCGTTTGACGGACCAATGGCAGAAGTAAGAGTGGGTAGAGTTGATGGTGAATTCATCATAAACCCAACAGTTACTGAATTAAAAGACAGCGACATCGATATGATCGTTGGAGGTACTGAAGACAGTATACTTATGATCGAAGGCGAGATGGAAGAGATCTCAGAAGCAGAAATGCTGAATGCGATCAAATCTGCACACGGAGCGATCAAAAAGCTTTGTGAATTCCAAAATGAGCTTCGTAAGGAATTAGGAAAAGAGAAAAGAGAATTTGTTTCTCCAACTCTTCCTGAAGATGTGGAATCAAAAGTTTCTGAATTAGCTTCTGACAAGATCAAAGAAGTTGTAAACATCGGTCTTGGTAAAGAAGAGTACAACGCGAAGATTCGTGAAGTAAAAGACGAAGTAATGGAAGCTCTTGAGTCAGAAGAATATGACGATGATCAGCTTTCAGTTGCTAAGAAAGTTCTTGGTAACATCGAGAAAGAAGAACTTCGCAATATGATCCTTGAAAAAGGTCGTAGAATTGATGGACGTGCAACTGACGAGATCAGAGATATCTGGACTCAGGTTAGTTACATGTCGAGAACTCACGGTTCTGCAATTTTCACAAGAGGTGAAACTCAGGCGCTAGTTTCTGCTACTTTAGGAACACGCCGTGATGAGCAAAGTGTTGACACATTATTTGATCAGGAAGCTAAGCAGTTTTATCTGCACTATAGTTTCCCACCATATTCTGTTGGAGAAGCAGGATTTTTAAGAGGACCGGGACGAAGAGAAATCGGTCACGGTCACTTGGCTGAGCGTTCTTTAAGAATGATGATGCCTACTTTCGAAGAATTCGGATATGTTATCCGTATTATTTCTGACATCACTGAATCAAATGGTTCGTCTTCAATGGCTTCTGTTTGTGGTGGTTCAATGGCTCTTATGGATGCTGGTGTACCGATCAAAAAGCCGGTTGCAGGTATTGCAATGGGAATGATCGTTGGAAAAGATAACACTGCAATTCTATCTGATATTCGTGGAGAAGAAGATTTCATGGGTGACATGGACTTCAAAACGGCAGGAACGTCAGACGGTATCACTGCTTGCCAAATGGATATGAAAGTTCAGGGCATCAGCTTTGAAACTATTGAAGAAGCTCTTGAACAAGCTCACAAAGGCAGATTGCATATTCTTGGGGAAATGGCTAAAACTATTTCTTCACCAAAAGAAAACATTTCACAATATGCTCCTCAGTTCCTGAGAATGGAAATCGATGGTAGCGATATTGGCGCTGTAATCGGACCTGGTGGAAAAGTGATTCAAACACTTCAGAAAGAAACCGGAACTGAAATTATGATCGAAGAAGATTCGAATGGTAAAGGTCAGATTACGATTTCAGCTAACGATCTGGATAAAGCTGAAGAAGCTAAGAAAAGAATCAAAATGATTGTTGGTCATCTTGAAGAAGGTGCTACATACAAAGGTGTTGTAAAGTCGATCAAAGACTTTGGTGCTTTTGTTGAAGTTGCTCCTGGTAAAGACGGACTACTTCATATTTCAGAGATCGATCACACACGTGTAGAGAAAGTTACAGACTACCTATCACTAGGCGATGAGATCGAAGTTAAGCTTCTGAAAGTTGAGCACGGCGGAAAACTTCGTCTGTCCAGAAAAGCATTGATCGAAAAAGAAGACTAAACCAGCTGGTTACGATGCTCTGCGTCGTAACAAGTGCTGTTATCTTTTAATAAAGAATTAAAGGCACTGTTCAGTAATGGATAGTGCCTTTTTTATGTAAGTCACTCAGAGCAAGTCAACGCAGGAAAGTGGAGATCACGTAGTGAAGAGTCTGCACAACTAATGATCTTATCAATAATTGCTTTATGCAGATCCTTCACTCCACTCGGATTGTAGTTGTTAGGTAATTCACTTACAAAAATTGTCCTGTTTTTAAAAAACCTCAGTATTTCAAGAAAAGCTTCCAATTACACCGACCTTTAGAATTATTGGCGAGCCAAGAACGTAATGAAATCGACGGCTCCAAAGGAGCAATCATTACACTCAGGCTGATTCGTGAATAGGCATTATACGAACGAAGACCTTTTGTAATGATTAGTCGATGTAATGGAGTTCGCGCCAATAATTCTTGTCGGGAGCTTTTGGTACTTTTGTCGGCACAAAAGTACATGAACATGTATAAATTACTAGATGGTTATTAGTAACCCGGGGATAAATCCCCTTCTAGCTTATGTTCTTGTCTTAAACTCGTACATAAAGAAGCAAGGACTTTAGTCCTGCTAACAACCGGAAAAGGATTGGTACCTACTTTTGTCTTGATATCCCGTTCGAACGGGACAAAAGATCAAGCCGAAGTATTTAAGCCGGGTTCACTGATCCTACGCTGAATAATCCTAAAGGTCTTCGTTCATTCTGAGAAAATTAATACATTCTTCACCTGAAAGGATTATTCCTGCTTCGCAGACGCATCCGGATCATGCTCTCTTATCCGTCTTAAATACTAAGGGCGAATTTTTCCAAAACTATCACTATTTAACTGTCAACGAATTACATGACATCTATATGGATGACTATCATATATAAAATAGAAGGGATTTATTGCAAACCATTACTGATTCTCGATACCAATAATAGTATCTTTGAATACATCAAAAAATAATAGAAGCACTCGTTTAATTCCTTATGGAAAATCTTAAAGAAATTGATTTTGTAACCAAGACCACACTTCCGAATGGTCTTAGAATTGTAACAGAAAAAATTGAAAGTGTTAAAAGCATTTCGGTTGGAATCTGGGTAAAAACCGGATCCAGAAATGAAACTCCTAAACAAGCGGGGATCACACATTTTCTGGAGCATATGCTGTTTAAGGGAACAGATAAACGATCCGCTTACGATATAGCTCTTAGTATGGAATCAGTTGGTGGATATCTGAACGCTTTCACATCATCCGAATACACCTGCTATTTTGCACGCTGTGTAAATACTCAGATCGAAAGAGCTTTGGATGTACTTTCAGATATGGTTCTGAATCCAAGTTTCCCGGAAGAGGAAGTCGAAAAAGAGAAGAAAGTCGTTATCGAAGAGATGAAAATGTACAGAGATTCTCCGGATGATTATCTTTTTGAAGAATATAATACCAGAATGTTCCAGGGACATGAACTAGGTCGACCTGTATTGGGATTGGAGGAAACAGTTTCATCGTTTACCCGAGAAGATCTGTATGAGTACATGGAAGAAAGATACCGTGCCGGAAATTTGTTGATCTCTGTTGCCGGCAATGTAGAACATGAGGATGTTGTAAAATTAGTTTCGGAATATTTGGGTGATCTTCCTGCTCTGGATGTTGATAACGAAGAACAGCCACTGAACGAGTTTGATACTTCTAAACTTGAGCTCACAAAACCGATCGAACAAACGCATTATATTTTAGGAAGAAGAGGATTAAATTTCGATCATGACGATAAGTATCTGCTTTTACTGGCTAATACTATTCTTGGTGGAGGAATGAGTTCAAGACTCCATCAGAATGTGCGTGAAAAATACGGTTATTGCTACTCTATTCAGACCTTTAACCAATCCTACACTGATTCCGGAATGTGGGGCGTGTACGTAGGAACGGATAAAGATTATGTTGAGCATGTTCACGAATTGGTCGTTGCAGAATTGAAATCTATCAGCGAAGAATTAGTACCTGAAAAAGAACTGGAAGAAGCTAAATCTCAGTTAAAAGGAAAACTGTTGCTTTCTCAGGAAAACACAAGTAATCGAATGATGAGATTAGCAAAAAGTGAACTATATTTTGACCGTTTTGTAACTTTGGATGAGCTGGTCGAAAACATTGATACAGTTACCTCTGAACAGATCTTAGAATTTTCAAAAGATTTCTTTGATCAGAAATACTTTATGGAAGCAGTTTTAACCCCGGAAGGGTAAACAATTAACAATGATTCAATGATCAATTAAGAATTACATGCTTTGTAATTCTTAATTGAATAATTCTTAATTCATAATTGAAAATGATCTACATCAACAAATTAAGCGAACACGTTGATAAGCAAATAACTTTAAAAGGCTGGGTATATAATTACCGAAGCAGTGGAAGCCTTGTATTTATTGAAATGAGAGACGGAACCGGAATCACTCAATGTGTGGTTGCAAAAGATGATGTTTCAGAATCAGATTGGGAAGCAGCAACTTCACTTCGACAAGAAAGCTCGCTTGAAATTACCGGTACAGTTAAAGCTGATGAAAGAAGTATCGGTGGACATGAGATTCATGTTTCTGAAGTGAAGGTAGTTCAGATAGCTGAAGATTATCCGATCACACCAAAAGAACATGGCGTTGAGTTTTTGATGAATAATCGTCATTTGTGGTTGCGTAGCCAGCGTCAGTGGGCAGCTATGAGAGTTCGAAATGAGATCATTTTCGCGATTCATACATTTTTTCAGGAGCGAAATTTTGTACAAATGGATTCGCCTATCTTTACAAGTAATGCGGCTGAGGGAAGTACTACTTTATTCGAAACAGACTATTTTGATGAGAAAGCATATTTAGCTCAAACAGGTCAGCTTTACGGCGAAGCTATGGCTATGGCTCATGGGTTGATCTATACATTCGGTCCGACGTTCCGTGCTGAGAAGTCGAAAACTCGTCGCCACCTGACTGAATTCTGGATGATAGAACCCGAAATGGCGTACTATGATTTGGATATGAATATGGATCTTGCTGAAGATATGATCCGGTTCATTACCGCTAAAGTGGTTGAAAAGAGAAAGAATGAATTAGAAATACTTGAAAGAGATATTTCAAAACTCGAGAAAGTAGCTGAAAATCCTTTCCAGAGAATTACCTATTCAGAAGCTGTGGAGCAATTGAAGAGTAAAGAGACTGCTGACATGCTTGATCAAATGATCGAAGATCGTAAGCAGGAAGAAAAGGATATCAAGCAGGAGAGAGAAGAGATCAAAAAGGAGCACGGTTCTGCAAAGAAATGGAGAAAAAAGCAGATCGATCAACGTGTAATCGAAATTGGTCAACGATTAGACCAGATCGAAGAAGATTACAGAAACATTCCTCAATGGAAAGAATCGGCTCAGAATTTTGAGTGGGGAAATGACTTTGGCGGAAGTGACGAAACGGTATTGATGATTCAACAGGAAGTTCCGTTAATGGTTCACAGGTGGCCTGCAGAGATCAAAGCTTTTTACATGAAGCGAGACCCTGAAGATGAAAGACTTGTGCTTGGTGTTGATGTTCTTGCTCCGGAAGGATACGGCGAGATCATAGGAGGGAGTCAGCGTGAAGATGATCTGGAATTCTTAGAAAACCACATCGAAAAACACAACTTACCGATGGATGTATTCGGTTGGTATTTAGATCTGCGTAGATTCGGCTCTGTACCTCACTCTGGCTTCGGTTTAGGATTGGAACGAACGGTAGCGTGGCTATGTGGATTATCTCACGTTAGAGAGACGATTCCATTTCCAAGGATGATGGGTCGCTTAAAACCTTGATAATTAGCCTATGATATTGATATATGAATACATTATTTATCATCTATTTGATATAGCCACAACAGTATTCGCTTTTTTTATTTTTAGATATGAATACAAAAGGTTATTGGTTGATAAAGAGCAGCAATACTTAGATTTGTTTAATGAACTGAATGAATCTATTGATTCGATATTTCTTCATTTAGATAAGTATGATTCAATGCAACCAAATCATATAGATTCTAGAAATCAAATTTTGGTAGAAGTGAAAAAATATGCTTTACAAAGAAATGAGTATCTAAAAATACTTGATACTAGTTCTTTAAAACAAATAGAAAAAGGCTTAAAAGAGTTAAAAACCGCTTCTGTTAATATAAGAATACTCCGTAGCACCTTAGATAGTATGTTGCTTTCTAAGGTGCTGGAGAATTCAAAAATAGAAGATAAATAATGTAGTCTCAAAACTTATCTTGCTTTAAGAGATAATTAATTTTTGTAATCTTAACATTACGATCAATAGAATAGGTTTTTTCATCGGTTTCGATGAACTCGTAAATAAGTAAGCTTTGGGAATACATTTTCAAACTTTGTTGATGTGTGTTTGAATCTTCAAAACAACGTTCAGCTAATTCGTAGAAAATATCAGCAAGAATATTCAGATTTTCGTTATCGAAATTTTTGTCCGTCTTGATATATGCCAATCCTTTGGAATCTATAATCGATGATAATTCTTCAATATTAGTATCAAGAGTTTCCTTCAATTTCTCATTTGTGAAATTTACTATTTCAGTTGCAGAGCCAGATTTTTTTAATTTCATTACTTGAACTAAAATTCTATTCAACACTTGGGTAAGTTGTTGAATTTGCCTCATTAAATAGTCTTGATTGAACATATTTAAGAATATAGAATTGAATAGAATATCTTATTCTCACTTCTAACTTAGATGTTTATTTGGATCTAACAACTGAGCCTGAAATCATATCATGGAGAGCTCTTTTCTTTTGAGAACCGGAAACCGTTAATAACGAGAGCCATCCCAACAAGAGTTTTGCTATATACCGGCCAAATGCTAGAACAAAATTTATATTTTTATCTTCAGATTGGTTTTGTTTGACTCGTAATCCCAGGATAAAGTGACCAACTGTCCCTCCAAATAAAGAAACAAAAATTGGGTCGTACAGAAAGAAAATTGAAAGCAGTGTGAAAAGTCTTACTTGAGGTAAAGGGTTTTCGAAAAGGCTGAATACATAGGCAAAGATTCCCATTAGAAAAATCTGAAAACAGAGATCTAAGAAAAAGGCTTTAAATCTTTGTATCAAATAAGGGTACGTGTATTCAACCATATTTTGTTTATCCATATACTGTCATTGTGCATTTAAGAATCAGAACTTTCAATAACTTTATAATCACTAATCAACCAGGTTAGAAAAACAGCAATTCCAAAACCGAGATAAAAATTTCGGGCAAGATCACCCTCACGTCCGCCTAAATAAAAGGCAAAACCTACCAATGTAAGAGAAACGATAAGTTCTATCATTCCATGAATTTTAAAAGGAATTACTTTGAATAACCCGACTTCAAAATCTGTTAGAACAGTAAGTGTTAAATGAATTCCGGCTAGAATATAAGTGCAACAAGCAGTGAATTCAGGTAAACCAAAAAGAGAAGGAGAGGCTACTAAAAATAAAACCACTATATAATCGATGATGCCATGTATCTTAGAACTTATTTTCATTTTGGTAAGATTGATTAATGATTACTTGAATATACTCTATGTGATCGTATAATCAATTTTTGACATACATTTCATCTATCCTGTCTTTCCATCTCCATCGATGTCTTTTCCAACATGAGTTTCCAAAACCTGAAGTGTCTTGATCAGAAGCGCTCTTGTTTTCTGAAGGTCCTGCTCGAGAATTTCAACCCGATCTTCTAAAGTATCAGCTTGTGCTTGTTGTTTTTCAAGTTCGTCTTGTTGCATTAGGTCAAAGAATATCCCCATAATGTTCCTTAGTTATTTTTTATTGAATTCATTAAATCATTCAGAGCATTTTCAGAATACCACTTTCCATCAGCAACTACATTATAAATAGAGGAAGTATTGGTAATATCTTCAAGTGGATTTTGCTCAAGAATAAGCAGATCAGCCATTTTATATGGTTCTATACTTCCATATTGGTTTTCCAATCCAAAAAATTTAGGTCCGTTTATTACAGAAGTGATTAATGCTTCCTGCGGAGTGAGCCCGGCATTCACTAACAGTTCTAATTCTTTGTGCAACGAAAGTCCCGGGTAAGTAAATGAGTTGAACGGCCCTGAATCAGATCCTGCAAGAATATTAATTCCTGAGTCGTACATTGGTTTAACCATGTTACTGAAACTTGTTACCCAAAGTGATCTGGTTTGAGTATAGCTGTCTCCACCTCGCTTTGCAGAGTTTAGCCGTCGTTGATAAGTTTCAATGATCTTTGGTGAGATATAGTTTAACAACGAATCTTCAGAATGATCAGTAATCAATAATTCAGCTAGAGTTTTGCCAACATGAAGGGTAGGGGTAACATAGAATCCTGTTTCTCCTAATTTTTGGTATGATTCTAATGCCAAATCATGATCATAAGTATTCATAAGAGGAGTTACCATTCCATATCCTGCACCGGCCTCAGTAAGACCATCAGCGATAGAGGAAGTTTCTTTAAGCGCATAATACAAATGCTCGGTTCCATCCAATCCTAGTTTTACCGCTTCCATCAAATCAGCAGAAAGGGGCATATGTCCGGTAGTTTTTAAACCTCTGGATCCCGCCTCCTCTATAATTTGATAAAAAGCTTCTTTGGTTAGGTTGCCATCATAGATCTTAACAAAGTCTGCATTTATGCTTTCAAGTGAATCGAGTGCTCTCAAAGCTTCTTCTTTGGTTGAAACAGATATTGAACCTTCCCATGCAGGACGTGAGCCATCCAACTTCGGACCTGGGGTAAAAATCCTTGGACCATCAAGTTTACTTTTTTGAATTTGATCATTCCATTCATGAATAGCAGGAGTAATATCTCCGCCGCCATCGCGAACAGTGGTTATTCCGAATGCCAGTAATAATGGCAAAAGATTCTTATTTGATTCAACAAGTTCTTCACCACCCCGAAAGTGAATATGATTATCCCAAAGTCCGGGCATAACAAATTTGCCGTCCAGACCTATGATCCGCTCTGAATGATAATTTCCAAGATTAGAAGCATCATCGGTTGCCAGAATTTTATCTCCTGAAATAGCTACTAATTGGTTTAGAATGATTTCACCGTTCTCTATATCAACAATAGAAACATCAGTGAGTATAAGGTCTGATTGTTTTTGAGAAGAACAAGAGATAAAAAAATAAAAACAGAAGAGAACAAGGAATCTATGCATAAGCTAATTTTGAGTGAGTGATATCAACGAATCTATTTCGGTAAAATATACTAGTGAATCTTCTAACCAACCATAATGAGAACTGTTTGGTAATATCAGAAGCTTTGAGTGTTTAAAAACAGAATGAGCTTTTTCAGATACAACGAACAGAATAATATCATGTTTTCCCTGCATGATCAGAACAGGGTTTTCAAATTCTTTTAGATCTTCAGTTACATCATAACCGATTCTTCTCATATCCTGATAAACCAGAGCATTTATTTCAGAATTTCCTTGGGTCAGACGTTCTGCAACTTTTGGCACAAACGACTTATCATTTAAGTAAGCCGGTGCCAGATATTTACCTCTCTGTAAACTGGCATAATAAGTTGTGTCTCCATTTTGAATTTTTTGGGTCCAGTAGTTCAGTGAGTCTCTTTGCAATGAAGTGAGTCTTCCTGTAATATTTAGAGAAGAAAAAAGGCTCATATCCAATCCACCGGAGGACGATAAGATCAAACCGGATACTCTACTTGGATGCTTTGATGTGTAATAGGAGGCTAGTATTCCTCCAAAAGAATGTCCAAGGATAACCCACTCTTTAATACTTAATTCTTTTCTGATGGCTTCAATGTCTTTAACCATCAAATCCAGAGTGATACTACGTGAGCTTATTTCAGGGAGTTCAGATTTTCCGGTACCTCGCTGATCGTAAATAATTGCATTGTAAGATTTCCCTAGGGTCTCAGCCAAACCTGAAAATCCATCACTATTCATTCCCGGTCCGCCGTTTATGATCAAAACAGGTAGTCCATCCCCAAACACTCTGTAATGTATTAGACCATCGTTTTCTTCAATAAATTGAGACTGCTGTGCAAGTCCAATCTGTGACAGGAATATAAAAAGCCCGGTAAGAAGTGAGCAGAAAATGTATTTCATATATGATTCTTTTATCTGATGGCATAGTAATGAAAATGGTATTTCAAATTTTGTAATAAAGTTTAAGAATTCATCATTTCATTAGAACTCACATTCCTTATCTTCATCACCCGATGGCAGCGAAAAAACGAAATAGCAATGATATCTATCAGAGCTTGATCAAAGAGATCAATACTCCTGATATGAAATCGATCTATTATTTATTCGGTGATGAAGAGTTCTATTTGGATCAGTTGCTGGATAAATTCTCAAATGTCATCCAGCCTCATGAAAAGGATTTTAATTTTGATCTGCTGTATGGACAAGATATTAGTCCTGCAAAGGCGTTAGGTGCTGCTCGAAGTTTTCCCATGATGGCAGAGAAAAGAGTGCTTATCATTAAGAATTTCCTGCAGATCGGAAAGGGAGCAGGAAGTGAAGGATCCATTCAGGATTTTATTTCTTATATAGAAAACCCAAACCCTACATGTTTACTTGTTCTGTTTGATACAGGAAAGCCGGCCGGGAACACTAACCTTGGAAAGGCACTATCAAAGAATAAGAATGTAGGCTATTATCAATTTGAAGCCCTGCCTGATTACTTGATCCCGGATTGGGTGATCAGCTGGACAAAATCTCATCACAAAAAAACAATTGAGCCGGCTGCAGCTCAATTACTGGCCCAGTTTGTAGGGAATAATTTACAGCTTTTGTCTACTGAAATAGACAAAGTGTGCACTTTTCTGGACACTTCTGAAAACGTCTCAGAAGCCGCTGTAAAAAAAATAATCGGCTCATATCGCGAGTATACGGCGATTGAGCTCAAAGAAGCTCTCATGAAGCGTAATTTGGAACAGGCCTTATACATATCGGAACAGATGTTGCAACACACTAAGACAGACACGGGAGAAATTATTCGACTCGTGGGGTTCTTTAACAGTGTGTTTACAAACATCTGGCAAATTCTAAGGCTTGCCGAAAAAGGCAAAGCCAAGAATCAGATCCAAAGCGAACTCGGTATTGCTAGTGCCTGGTACTTTAATAAGCTTTGGGATGATGCTTCGAATTTTCGCTACAGCGATATGCCGCGTGTTTTTGAAGCTCTTTTGGATGCAGATCGCTCCATTAAAGGGTTTACCACTTTAGACTCCACTTCGATTTTATTTCTTCTTGTTAAGCGAATCATCGGTTAATCCGACTTCGCGTTTCATAACAATTTGAACTAAAACTTAGTGGATTAGAAATGGACGCATTTAAAGCAGTATCAGTAAAAGATTACAGTGATGAAGATCTGATGGAATATTTCCAAAACGATCATGAACCTGCATTTACAGAACTAGTGAGACGTTATCAGGACCGCCTTCATAATTTTCTATACCGATATACGCATGACCATCAGGATTGCGAAGATTTAGTTCAGGAAACCTTTCTGAGAGTACATAAAAGCAAAGCTTCTTATGAGAGAATTGCGAAGTTTTCTACCTGGATGTACACCATCGCTTTAAATCTTGCTAAAAGTTTGTATAAGAAAAAGCAGAGAATGTATAAGGTTTCTATTCATAAAGATCCGAATGATTCTGAAGATTTTGAGATGCACATAGAAGATCCAAACATTCTTCCGGATCAGGAATTACACGAAAAACTAAGCCTTGAGCAACTTGAGAAGGCATTAATGTCGTTACCGGAAGATTTCAGAGAGGTAGTTATGTTGAGAGATCTTCAGGATATGACTTACGAAGAAATTTCAGATGCAACCGGTATTCCAATGGGTACTGTGAAGTCCAGAATTAACCGCGGTAGAGCTCAGGTTCAGCATATGATAGAAAGTTATGTTGATTTGGGAACTTCTTTCTAAATACAGACTACAAGGTAATGAAACAAGACACTAGCATTACCTTTTATGAAATTTTTAGACAAAGAATACCATCCGGTCATTGAAAACTATATAGCTGATTACGCTGAAGATAATTTAGAGCTGGTCGAGAGAGACACTTTCGAAGAGGTGCTTGTTCATGATGATGATCTTCGTGAACTTGCATTCTCGGCGAAAGAAGGAAAAAGACTTTTGAGCATGCTTCAGGAAGTAAAAGCTAAAGAAGGATTTTTAGAACGATTGAATGATCGGATTGCTCAATCAGAGAACTGATTATATAAAGACGAAGTAATATACCTTCGTCTTTTTTTATTGCTAAAATTTACAGTCCGCAATTTTGAATAGACACTGAGAATCAATTTCTTTCAGGCTTAGATCAATTAACTAACTAAGCTCTGATGAAATTTCGCATTTCTGCCTCACTCTGTATTTTATTTACCCTTTTTTTTACTGATATAATTTCCGCTCAGGGAAAGTTAACCTTCGAAGATGTTATGAAGTTCGAGGATATCAATTCACCTGTTATTTCAAGCCAGGGGAGTTGGATCGCTTATGGTGTTTGGCCTGACAGAGGAGATGGAAAAGTTGTAGTTCAACACACATCAAAAAAAGATCTGTTCGAGATTGACCTAGGTTCTAATCCAAAAATTACTCATAACGAAAATTGGGTAATTGCTTACCGGAATGTTCCATTGGTCGAAGAATTGAAAGCCAAGAAAGATAAACCTAAACGAGGACTTTCAATCCTTAACATTGAAACCGGTGAAATCATACAGTTAGACAGCATATCATCTTATTCAATATCTAATGATGGTAACTGGATGGCTACCAAAAGATATGAATCAAAAAAAATTGCAGCTCTAAAACACAAGAATAAGAAACTTGGAACTTCAGTAACGTTATGGGATCTGGAGAATGATGAAAGTACCGAGCTAGATTTTGTTTCAGAAATGAGCTTCGATAGCTTATCGAATTACTTTGCTTATTCAGTGATCGACACATCCGGCGAAATGAATGGGCTTTACATACACGATCTTGAATCTGATAATAAAGCTACTATCCATTCATCAAAAGATGGATACTATTCGAACCTTACTTGGGATAATAAAAGTCCTCAGATTGCTTTTACTAAAGCGAGTTTTGATTCCAGTTATACTGACAGCGATGCCAGCCTTCATTTATGGAGTACATCCGAAAATGAACTTAAAACACTTGTCACTCCCGAAGATGTTAAAGACGGATGGGCGCTAAGAACTAACAACGATCTTCAATTCGAACAAAGTTATGAGTTCGGTCGCCCAAGATTATTTTTTGGGCTGATGCCGAGAGATATGGTAGATCTTATCACCAAAAAAGAAGATAAAGACGATGAAGACATTGATATTTATGCGGTGGATGAGATCATTGAAGACAGAGGAATGGATCTGTGGCATGGTGATGACTCGAGGATCAAAACACATGAAATTGCAACATTTAATGGTCGTAAGAATAGAACTTATACAGCTGTGTATCACTTAAATGATGATAGATGGATTCAGTTAGCTGATCAGGAAATGCCATCCATTCAGGTTTCAGACGGTGACAATTATGTAATGGGAAGTTCTGACGAACCGTATCTTCGGGATATCACTCACGAAGGATTTTTTCGGGATTGGTATTTGGTAGATCTGGAAACCGGAGAAAGAACGAAAGTAGCAGAAAGGATTTCAAACGGTTCTGCAATGCTTACTCCAAAGGGACACAGAGTGCTCTATTACAACGACAAGAACTGGCATGTTTATAATGTGGATACAAAACAGACCCGAAATGTAACTGAAAGATTAAATGTCCCATTTTATAATGAAGACCATGATTACCCATCCCAAGTTCCGGGCTATGGAATTGGAGGCTGGGTTAACGGTGGCGACGCTGCATTAATCTACGACAAATATGATATATGGCAGATTCCATTAATCAGGGGAAATTATAGTAAGATCACAGATGGCAAGGGCAGGGAGGAGAAAAGGATCTTCAGAGTTCGATCTTTGGACGATGATAACATTTTCAGAAATGGTGATGATCTGTTGCTTACTTCATATCACGATCTGAAAAAGAATTTTGGGTTCTATTCTGCGAAAGTGAATCAGGAAGGCATTAAAAAGCTTTTGGAGGAAGACTATAAGTTCACATTTGTATCTAAAGCAGACGATTCTGACAAGATCTTGTTCAAAAGAGAAGCTTACGATGAGTTTCCTAATCTTTGGGTTTCTAATGATTGGAAGTTTAAAAAGACAAAGCAAGTTTCTAAACTACATATGGATCTGAAAAAGAAATGGAATTGGGGAAGTGCTGAGTTAGTGGATTGGTTGAGTTTAGACGGGACTTATATTCAGGGAGTTGTCATTAAGCCGGATAATTATGATCCGAACAAGAGATATCCCATCATGACTTATTATTATCGTTTCTTTACAAACAGACTTCATGATTTTAATGAGCCTAAGACCAATCACAGACCTGTTTTTGCTCAATACGTCAGCGACGATTATGTAGTATTTCTTCCGGATATTCGCTTCGAAATTGGCAGACCGGGATTCGCTGCCACCAAAAGTTTAGTGCCCGGAATTCAAAAGTTGATCGAATTGGGAATCGCAGATGAGGATAAACTTGGTTTACACGGTCATTCCTGGAGTGGTTATCAAACTGCTTTTATTGTCACTCAAACAGATATTTTTGATGCTGCGGTTTCCGGAGCACCTGTTAGTAACATGACCAGTGCTTATTCAGGAATTCGTTGGGGATCCGGTTTAGCTCGTCAATTTCAGTACGAGAAAACACAAAGCCGTATAGGCCAGAGTTTGATAGAAGCTCCTGAAAAGTATATAGAGAATTCTCCTGTATTCTTTGCGGATAAGATCACGACTCCAATGTTGATCCAGCATGGTGATGCAGATGGAGCTGTACCTTGGTATCAAAGTATAGAAATGTATTTAGCGATGAGACGGTATAATAAAGATGTGATCTTTCTACAGTATCATGATGAGCCGCATCATTTACAAAAATTTCCGAATAAACTTGATTACGCCATCCGAATGAAGGAATACTTTGATTACTACTTAAAAGGAGTAGGGGAACCGGAATGGATCTTAAGCGGAGAGACTTTTCAGGGAAGGTAGATACTCTTTGTTCTTTCTTAACGATTTGCGTTAATTCGCCGAGCCTGAAGGCTCTACTAGTTTAAACTTTGAAGCTGGAGAATTTAAGCTAGTAGAACGTTTACGTCCGACAAAATTGGATTAATAATGTTTTAAAAACCAAACCAGTTCATCTGCGAATTGGGTAATGATAATAGAAACAAAATCTTCTATTTCTTGAATGTAATAGTAAAAGTGGTGCCTTTATTGATAGTACTATCTACAGAAATTTTGCCGCCCATGTTTGTTATATGATTATGTACAAGGTAAAGCCCGACACCTTTACTGTCTTCGTGGTTATGAAACTTTTGGTTTAGCTCAAAAATCCTGTCAGCGTTTGCTTTGCTGTCAAAGCCGATACCATTATCATTGAACGTGAAGGTGACTTTATTGCTTTCTTCGACCGCTTTTATTGTAATAACTGCACTTCTTTCTGGATGCGCGTACTTAATTGAGTTTGTAAGCAGATTCAGTATTACACTCTTTAAATTACCTCGGTTAAAAGGAATGGATATATCCGGAGAAATGTCCGTTTTTATAACAGTCTTAGTTTCTCTGATCAACGCTTCAACTGAGTTTATAACTTCTTCAACCGTTTCACTTAGCTTATTAGTTGATACTGCAGAATAGGCTGAATTCTTTTTATTCAGAATATCCACATAATCATTCAAAGTGGCTTGAAGTTGGTCCGTTGCAGACTTCAGAATGTTTATAAACTCAAGAGTTTCTTCATCCTGGATCTTACTTAAATCCAATAAGCTAAAAACGGACATCAGATTGCTTACCGGTGTTCTAAGATCATGAGAAGTTGTGTAGGAAATGTTTTTCAGCTCTTTATTGATCTGAGTCAGATTTGTGATTAATTCATTTCGCTCTTCTTCTCTTTGTTTTGCCTGAGTGATATCTTTTGCCACGGCATAAACCACACCATATTGATCTACAGGAATTGAAGTCCATGAAAGCCAAACAGTTTCTCCGCTTTTGGTAAGATATCGATTCTCGTATTTCTTAACCCCAAGCCCTTTTATGAGATTTGTTCTGTATTTCCAGGTGTGCTCCTGATCCAATGGGTGAATAAATGATTTTATAGACCGGGAATAAAGTTCCTCTTCTGAGAAACCCAGCACTCTGGTAACGGCAGGATTAACTTTTCTAAAAAAACCATCAAAACCTGCTATACAAAACAGATCGTTAGTGTCATTAAAAAAGGGTTCTAAGGGATAATCTGTTAACGTTTCTTCAGCTTTTGCTGTTTCTGCTTTACTCATTAATCAACCGGAGTTATATATTTTATGTTGTGTCTTTATCCCCATCCAAAATAACTGAAGCAGATATATACGTATATTACAACTACTAATAGCGATATAAAATTACCGACAAGAAAATAATCGTTAGATATCTTGGAATTTTTGTCCTCGTGTAATCTTGTGCCTATTTTCAACGCTCCAAAGGCGATGATCACGTGCGGGTAGCCTGCTAAAATTCCTACAGACAGAAATATTCTTTCCAACACGCCTTTACCAAACGATGCCCAGCTTGTATTTGAATGTCCCAGAATTACGTTGATCGAAATATTAGCGAACAATTCCATCACTAACCAACCAACGAGCATATCTCCAATCATAGTTATTTGATATAAGTTTTGATGAAATCCTTTAGCAGATTATACTCATTGATCATCAAAGTTTTTCGTCTTTTCCAGATCTGATCGCGGTTTTTATCATGAAGTTCGCCCACTTCACTATTGTTGTCGTTTTTGATCATATCCAGGATCAAAGGATAATCTTCTTTTTTCCAGTTCAAGATGATCGTATCTAATACTTCAAATATCCTTGAAAGCTGCTCTGTTTGTTCTTTATTCTGAAGTTTAAATCGGAAACGCTTGCGATTTCTCTTTTTGGAAGAAAGCATTTTTCGGGCTTCGGTTAAGCCTTTACCCATCATTTCATAAGCTATATCGGGATTTATTTCTGTCTCGATCTCGCCCAGTAGAAGCACGTAATGAAGTTTAAAATCAGGTTCTGTGCTCAGTAATTCTTCTTCAAGGTGAAAAAGCAGGTCTATTCCGGTAGATACCGAGTTCAGTATTCCCTGAAATTCATCCCCCAAGGTAATAGTAAGAGGAGAGAGGATGGCTTTACCGAACTTCTTGTTTGTACTTTCAACAAGTTCTTTCAGTCCTTTGCTGAGCTCTTCTCCGTCATAATCGGAGCTGTTTACTACATCTCCCATAAATATGGGATAGCTATGTTGTTTTTTAGGCATGTTGTATTGTATCAAAAAAAATGAAACAATGCAATATGTTTCAATAAAAATGAAACATTAGGATTTGTATCATTGAACCATTCACGAGCGGAGCGAAGTGATCTCCCGGTTCAAGTCTAGATTTAGAAGGAGCAGGAGCTCCTTCTTGTTCTCCCAAGCAGGAACTTGGGAGGGAGGTTAATTAATTAAATTCTACTTTATTGGCATCCAGTCAATAACCGTCCCGTCGCATCTTGGTGCATTTGGACAGCAAATAAATTCGTTGTTTGAATTATCTTTAAATACTTTGAAATCACCAACAATAATTGTCTCACCACAATGCAAGCATTCTCTTTTTTCTGTCAACTTGGGAGGATCTGAGAACGGATAATTATTGGTGAAATACTTTTGTTTGTCTTCTATTTTAACTTCAGTCATATAATTAGGTTTATTTCTAATAGAATCTTGAACTCTTTAGAAAAAAAGAGAACCAAAAGTTATATAATAATTGCTAGAACAGCCAAAAAATGGATAAGCAAGAGATTGATGAAGCCTGCCTATTTCTTATAGAAGAAGCTAGTGAATTATAGTTGAGTCGCAGATAATAAGGGTTGTTTCATTATGTAGTAGGGATTTCACACGAGCGGAGCGAAGTGATCTCCCGGTTCCGGTTTGATTTAGATGGAGCAGGAGCTCCTTTTTGTTCTCCCAAGCAGGAACTTGGGAGAGAGGTCAAAGCGGTCAATTTCTAAACGATTCCTGAATACTATCAAACTCACTTTGAAGTTCATCAAAACGCTTAAATTCTTTAGTTTTGAGATTGTAATAATAAACGATTCTGGTTTTTTCGAAGTAATTGCGTCTGCCATTTCCGATTAGAGGCTTAGAAGTGTCTTCGATCAATCTATCGAAATAGATCTCATTTTCATTTTCCGAAATCCAGTAAGAATCTAACTTGAGTGAATCAGGAGTAATTTGTCTTAAATCTGTGCCATCTAAGTTCGAGATGTAATACGGCATATTATCATTCTCATTGATTCTTCCATCTCCATTGTCATCAGATAAAGCAATACTGTATAGATTAAAGTCATAGAAAGTGTTGTTACTGCCATAATATGAACTAATTTCACTACCTATACTTACATCAGAGATATATCCATTAGCAGGAAGCAACCTTCTTACTTCCGTACGATCTTCATTAAAGAAAATGATATTAATTCTGGCTCCAACCATAAAAATACTGATATCTGCAGCACTATTTATGTCATCTATTACTTGTTGAGGAAGTTCCTTGTCTTGAACGACTACGGATGAGTAATAAAAATCTGTAGAATCTATTTTGACAGGTCGATCATACATCAAATGTTGAAGATCAATATTCAACTCTCCGGCTTTATCAGCTTTTTTCCCAACTATTATACCCTTTTCATTTTCATAATATGAATGACCAAGATAGCTTCTCTGTAACTCATTAAAACCTTGTATAATTGCCACAATTAAAACTAGTGCCAATGCTATTCCATTAAAGCCCCAAACTATCCTCATAAATTTAGATTTTGGATAAGAATCACTCATATCAATCAGTATTTTATTAGTTGTTTTATGCTTTCCTCAAAAACATTCCTTTTCAAAAACTCATCTTCCAGTGCCTTGTTGAAGGGGATGGGCATATCCAAAGAGCCGCATCTGATTACAGGAGCATCCAATTCTTCGAAGCAATGTTCGGAGATCAGCGCTGAAATTTCAGCCATTGGACCCATGGTTAAAGAAGGTTCTTGTAAGAGCAACACTTTATGAGTTTTTGCAACAGATGTCTTGATAGTTTCCAGATCGAGAGGAAGGAGGGTTCGCAGATCGATCACTTCCAGTGAGATTCCTTCCTTGGCTAGTTCTTCTGCAGTTTCCAGCGCCCACCAAACGCCCATTCCGTAAGTAACGATTGTTGCATCAGTTCCTTCTCTGCGAACTTTGGCTTTCCCGAGTGGTTCATAAACGGCTTTTTCAGAAACATCTTCCCGAATACTTCGGTACAGTTTTTTGTGTTCAAAGATTAACACCGGATTGGGATCGAACATGGAACTATACAGTAAATTCTGAGCATCTTCGACGGTAGCCGGAACCACAACTTTTAATCCCGGTATTTGCATAAACCAACCTTCCGGAGATTGAGAATGAAAAGGTCCTGCACCAACGCCACCACCATGTGGAGCACGAATGGTCATGTTTACGGCCGGACTCCATCGGTAATGAGATTTTGCAATGTTATTTACGATCTGATTAAATCCACAGGAAATGAAATCAGAGAACTGCATCTCCACCACAGGGTTCATTCCGGCGTAAGAAAGTCCTAAAGCGGCTCCTAAGGCACCCGATTCAATAATCGGAGTATTGCGTACTCTGTCGACCCCAAACTGTTCTAGAAAGCCTTCAGTGATCTTAAACACTCCGCCATACTCTGCAATATCCTGTCCCAGAATAATGGTAGAATCATCTTCTTCAAACGCTTGCTTCAATCCGGCCTGAATGGCGTCTACAAATCTACGTTCTACTTTTTTACCATTGCTAGGGGCAGGTTTTGAAGTCGGTGCTTCTGCATAAACCGCTCCCAATTCCTTTTCTTTGTTCCAAACCGGTTCATCAGCTTTTAAAGCTTTATCCAGATCTTTTTTGAAAGAAGCTTTTACTTCTTCTTTTATCTTCTCAAACTCTTTTTGGTCTGCATAACCTTCGTTTTCTAAGAATTGCTCGAACCTTAGAATCGGGTCTTTCTCAGCCCAATCTTTAAATAAAATATCAGGAACGTAATGAGTTCCGGATGCTTCTTCGTGTCCACGCATGCGAAAGGTTTTGGCTTCTATCAAAACGGGCTCACCTTTTAAAGCCAATTTTCGGGCTTTTTCAATGGTTTCCATCACTTCAAGGATGTTATTCCCATCGATATGAAAGCCTTTCATTCCATATCCTTTGGCTCGATCAGAAAGCTTTTCGCAGGCAAACTGCTCATTTGTCGGAGTGGAAAGTCCGTATCCGTTGTTCTCAATAACGAACACAACAGGAAGTTTCCAGACTGCAGCTAAATTCAGTGCTTCATGAAAATCACCTTCACTGGTAGCGCCATCACCACAAAAAGAGAAAGCAACAGAATCTTTTTTTCGAATCTTTGAAGCTAAAGCGAGCCCGTCAGCAACCGGCATCATTGCAGCTAAATGAGAGATCATGCCCACTATATTGTGCTCTAAAGTTCCAAAATGAAAAGACCGTTCACGACCGCCACTGAATCCATCCGCTTTACCAAAAAGTTGACAAAACAATGGATAAAATGGAACTTTACGAGTAGTAAATACACCAAGATTCCGGTGCATAGGCAGGATGAAGTCTTCGTTTTTGGAAGAAAGTGTGACACCAACAGCAACGGCCTCCTGACCAATTCCAGAAAACCATTTACTGATCTTGTTTTGCCTGAGAAGGTTCAGCATGCGTTCCTCGATCTGACGAGGAAGTAGGAGTGAAGTATAAATTTCAATCGCTTTAGCTTTCGAAATTTTTTTAGAAGTCTTAATCATTGAATTTTTAGAAATATCCGTATCTTGGGGACTTTGAAAAAAGATTGATGAATTTTTTGAACTTTTTTTAAGTATAACTGTTCATCAATAATAACCAAAGCGGTTAATCCATACTATTAATTTTTTAACTATCCTGATTATTGGAAGCACTTGGAAGACAGATCTTAGTTGAATTTTATGATTGCGACAGCTCCTCGATAAATGATGTTGAATTCATTGAAGAAGCAATGCTTAAAGCTACAAAGGAAGCTAATGCGACTATTATCTCGCATAATTTCCACAAATTCAGTCCTTATGGCGTTAGTGGAGTAGTTGTGATCGCTGAATCGCATGTAGCCATTCACACCTGGCCGGAATATAATTATGCGGCAGTAGATATTTTTACCTGCGGTGATACGATCGATCCCTGGTTGATACAGGAATTTCTAAAGGAAGCATTTTCTTCCAAAAATATATCCAGTATGGAAATGAAGAGGGGTTTATTCAAAGTGCCACAAGGACAAAGATTGCTTTTCAAACCTTCAACAGAAACAGTAAAAGAGAATTAAGATAGAATGAAGTCTAAGATGACAATGGTAGAAACTCCGAATGTATATTGTTTGGTGTCAGGGGCGGCGGAAGGAAACACAAGATTGAACGCTTTTGATAATGCACTGCTTGAGGCAGGAGTTGGAGATACCAATCTTATGAGAATGAGTAGTATCTGTCCTCCGGGAGCAAAGGAAGTTTCCAGAGATGAAATAGAATTACCGGGCGGTGGATTGATTCCTTTAGCTTATGCTCATATTGATTCACAAACTCCGCAAATGTGGATCGCTTCTGCAATTGCTGTTGGTATTCCTGAAGATGAAACGCAACCCGGAGTGATCATGGAATTCGAAGATCATACACGTTTGGAATATGTGGAAACGATTGTGAAGCAAATGGTTGTGGACGCCTTCGAATATAGAAAGAGAGCTCTTAAAGAGATCAAGTTTGTTGGAGTTGAACATCAGGTTACTAAGTGTGCTGCTACTTTTGCTGCTGCCGTTCTTTGGTATAAATAGATTTAAGATTTAGGACATAAGATATAAGATGAAAGTCATGAGAAAAAAGATTCAAGATTTAAAAAAGTGTGATTAGTATGACGTTTAGCAGTTTAGTTTGCCAATTAGCCATCTTAAATCTCATGTCCCATGTCTAGCGTTTATAACGAGTATTATCATAAAAGAACCGGGCTTACCGTTGGAGTAAACAAAGTTCTGTTTTCTGAGCAAACTCCGTATCAGAAGGTTGAAGTTTTTGAAACGGATACATGGGGAAATCTCATGACCATCGATGGAATGGTGATGCTTTCTGAGAAGGATGAATTCGTTTATCATGAAATGCTGGCTCATGTGGGTATGTTTTCGCATCCGAATCCTGAAAAAGTGTTGATCATCGGTGGTGGAGATGGAGGAACCGCCAGAGAAGTACTGAGACATTTTTCTGTCAAACAAGTTGATATGGTGGAAATTGACGAAGCAGTAGTCAGAGCTTCAAAAGAATTTTTACCCAATGTCGGAGCCTGGGAAGATCCTCGTTTAAATGTGCTTTTTGAAGATGGTATCGCTTTCGTGAAAAATTCGATTGCAGAATATGATGTAATAATTATTGATGGTTCCGATCCTGTTGGGCCTGCAGAAGGACTGTTTGAAAAGGAGTTCTTTGAATTATGTTTTACAGCTTTAAAGAAAGACGGCGTGCTTACCGGTCAGACAGAATCGCCATGGGTTGAAGAGTATCATTCAAGCATTAAACAAGTTTTTGACGCTTTAGATAAAGTATTCGATGAATCATCTATGTATCTGGGTTTCATACCATTATATCCTGCAGGTATGTGGAGTTTTGCCTTTGCTTCAAAAGGAAAACGACCTGAGGAAAAGGAAATCTTTGCAAGCATTGAAAAGGGATTATCAGAGTTCGGGAGTGATCTGAAATACTATAACAAGGAAGTTCATCAGGGATCGTTTGCATTACCGAATTTTGTAGCCGAAATTATCCGCTAGACACATCGTTTAGCTTACATGACAAAATTCCTTTTCCCTTTACTCATATTTATCTGCTTTTCAGGGAAAGCTTTTGCTCAGGAAAGATCAATACAGGTACTAGAGAACGGTGAAGTCTCCAGAACTATAGTCCTGCCGGATAAAAATCAGAAAAGTACAATTCAACAGCTATCAGCTTTCTATACTGATAAGGGATATTTCGATGTTCAGATTTCATCAACAGATGAAGAACCAATCCAAGTTAAAACCGGGCTAAGATATCGAATAAGGAGTTTAGCTTTTGAACTTGAAGTGGATAGCGTATTTGTTGAAAATGAGATTGCTGGAGAGTTATACTCATCAGAGTTGATTGAAAAACGTATTAACGAAGAATATCTTAAAACAGTAGAAGAAGGCTATTTAAATGCTAAGGTCAGTATAGAGGATATAAACTTAGATTCTCTGTCGAAAACCGTTTCTATTACCGCTTTAAAGATACGCGGTGAGCAGATCCGAGTCAGTAAGATCATTTTTAAAGGAAACAGGATAAACTCTCAAAGATATTTATCCAGATTGGCCCAGATGGAAGATTCTGTCGTGGCATCAAAAGAAAATCTGAACCAGATCAGAAGAAACCTTAGTACAAGTGAGTTAGTTGAACAAGTCTCAGATCCGGTTATTTATTTAGAAAATGAAAACTATGTAGTTCTGTTTGAAGTTAAAGAGCAAAATCTGAATCAACTGGATGGCTTGATCGGTTTTGTACCTGATGAAACCGGTAAGGGACAAATTGTTGGAGATCTGGATATATCGCTTTGGAATGTGTTAAGAGAGGGCAATGCCTTCGAATTACAATATCAGCGCTTAAAACCGGAAACAAGTCGCTTAAATCTCGGGATATCTCAGGATTGGATAGCAAATATTCCGTTAAGCATTGGAATGGATTTCTCTTTTTATCAAAATGATACAACTTATCAAACGAGGAACATTGGGTTGACGGGCAGTTATTTGCTTAATTCTGACCTTAGCATTAAAAGCAGGATATATTCTCAAAATTCCAGTTCAGGAAGTGAATCTGACTTTTCAAAAGAACCGGATGGAAGTAAGCAAGGCGGAGATCTTGGATTAAATTATTCAAAACTGGACAGGAGAGAGGTTCCTACTTCAGGGATTTCTTTAGATGTCATCTACGGAGTAGCTAATAAAGATATTCAGGAGGATTCAGCACTAGCTTTTCGTCAACAGAGATTAGAGACGAAAGTAAAAGGCTATATTCCACTGTTTGAGAAATCTGTTTTGGCGACGAGCATTAATGGGTTTTATGTGATCGGAGATCAGTTTACAGAAAGTGATTTAATACGTTTCGGAGGAGCTAATTCTTTACGAGGCTATTCAGAAGAGCAATTTACTGCATCTGAATTACTTTGGGGAGATATAGAGTATCGTTTTCTTACGGATCAGTATTCATATCTGTTTTTGTTTACAGCTGCCGGTGTGTACAAAAGACCACAATTATATTCAGAAACAGATAATAGCTTTACCCAAAAGGATTTTCTTTATTCAGGAGGATTCGGATTGAGCTTCAGAACTGCGATTGGAAGATTGAAATTTACATATGCACTTTCATCAACCGAAACATTTGGAAACGGAAAAGTGCATTTTGGAATAAGAACGAGTCTTTAAATGATCTAAGTTAGGAGTAGTTTATTTTTTTAATATTATTTCTTGAAAGGTATCAAATCTTCCAATTATTCCGTTAGAGTCTTCACCAAAGTAAGGCTGGTCTTTAACATAGATTGTCCTTTTTATTAGTCCGGAATTTGTGAAATAAGAATTAAATTCAATGTCTATGTTGAAAACTCCTTCAAAAGTAGAAGTTACTTTTAATGCTTCTTTATTATGAACTGTTGTTATATCAGTTGTTCTACTTTTGCGCAAAAATACATTTGAAAATTCAGTCCATTCTTTTGTTTCTAAATGAAGAGGGAAAGGAACTGTTAATCTGATTTCATCTCGTATTATGAGAGAATCAACAACATCTTTATAATTAGGATCATGCGAGTTATTGAACTCAAAATAAGGGAGTAAGAAGCTTGGTTTAATTCTATTCTTTCTATTTTTTTCTTTAGGCTGAATTCCAGGATCAACTCCTGCATTTTTATAAGCTATATCAAAAAAGCCATCTTCGGTTTGTTGATACCACGAGTGGGTATAGAATTCAGGGGATTCAATATCATATACCTTGAATTTTATCAAATTTCTGAAATTTCCAACCGAAGCATTTGTTGAGACTACCTCTAGTTTATAAGTACTTTTCTGAGTATCGAATACCGAGTCGTTTTGACTCAAACTAAAAGTATATTCATAACTAAAGGTTTGACCTTCTGTATAATTAAATTGCTCAATGTAGATATAGTTTTCATCATCACAGGAGATTAGTAAGAATAGCAGGAATAGCGTGGAAAAAAATTTCATATCGTTTTTTCTGAGTCAGGATTAAAGTATTAATTATCTTGACAGTTCTCTGCGATCAAATCGTCAACATCTTCTGAGTCTAGAGCTTTCGCTTTTTTAAAATCAGTACATGCTTTTTCTGTTTGACCCAGTTTAAGATAACTTTCACCTCGTTCTTTAAATACTACAGGGTCAGCGTTATAAATTTCAATTGATTTTGTATAGTCATCTATGGCTTCTTCATAGTTTTCTAACTTGAAATGAGTTCTTGCCCTGTAATCATATATCTCAGGGTTCGTTTTTTCGATATTCAAAGTTTCTGAAAAATCAACTAAGGCATTTTTATAATCTTGATTGTCGTATTCTGCAATGGCCTTCTGGTACAAAATATCGAGATTATCCGGGCTTATACTTAATAATTCATCATAAACTTCTATAGCACTCTCATAATCTTCTATAAACGAGTGTATATATGCTACATTAGCAAGATATGTTAACTCTGTTGAATCTAATTCAAAAGCTTTTTTAAAGTCTTTAATCGCGGCTTCGTGATTTTCTAGTTCATGATGCACTAATCCTCTTCTGTTATAGATATTAGGATTAGTATCTAAATATTTGACTGACTTGGTATAATATTCAAGTGCTTTTTCGTAAAACTGAAGATTCTCATAGGAGAAGCCAAGATTAAAATTAGCATTTATATAAGTGGAATCAATAGATAATGCCTTTCTGAAGTCAACAATTGAATTTTCATAAAGCTCCTGAGTCATAAAATTATATCCACGATTATTCCAGGCATCCAGAGAAGTAGAATCTTGTTCAATTGAAATATCAAGTGCTTTTTGAGCCAGATCATACTGTTCCGTATATATATAAGCCAGCCCCAGATTGTTATAAGCTTTTGAATTCAGGGAATCAATATCCAAAGCTTTTGTGAGATCAGCTATCGCATTATTAAAGTCACCAATTTGAAGCTTAGCAAATCCCATATTTGCCAAAGCAAGACTAAAAGTAGGATCAATTTCCAGTGCTCTGTCAAAGTCGCTTAAAGCAGCGTAATAATCTCCCTTTTTAACTTTAGCCACTCCTCTGAAATTATATAGCTCTTTTGACCTTTCAATAACCAGTGCTTTATCAAACTCACGAATTGCAGCATCGTAACTACCTGCTTCACTTAACTGAATCCCAAGTTCATAACTATTTCTTAATGAATCTGCCTGTTGGTTGGCTTCTTCCTGAGCAGCCTGCATAAAATAAGTTATTACTTCAGGGCAGGTACTCGTTACCTTGGTTAGCATTTCTGGCAAGATTTCAGATTGGAAATAGTCCTCATTTTCTTGTTCAGTTTTTGATGAATCAGCAAACATCTGATCCATTTCATCCATCTTTTTTCCCATTACGTCTTCAAAACAAGTTTCAACTTCTTCAGAATCAGGACCTTGTTCTGCAGCTACATCTGAAGTTATGCAAACACACATGGCATCAACCAGTAAGTCAATTTCGTTTTTTTGTTCTTGTGCAAAAGATGTTTGTTGAAATAATACCGCAATTGGGATAAAAAGGAAGCATTTAAAGATCTTGTACATATTGAAAGTCAGTTGGAATTAATACTAAGAAGAATATAGTGGATTTGAATAAATTATATTTTGAACAACAATAATAAATTAATAAAAACAATTGATTAGAAATACAGTTAACCACCAATCCATACAGTGCCACGCCTGAAAGAATAATATTCTGTTATATCACTATCTGGATCAGAGTACTCACTTCTACGATGTGGTTTTTGTAAGCGGTCTTTAAACCATCTCCTCATTTCATAAAAGTCTTTTTCAGAAGCATATTCATCAATCTCGCCAATAGAAGTGTTATCGAAATGCTCTTCATCCCAAGCATATTCCCAATCGAGTGCATGAATGCGTTCGCCCAGTGCTCCGTAATCAAAAGGATCGATCGTTCTTTTATTTTCAGGTTTATAAAAGGTGTCTTCATAAAAGTCCAAGAAGCTCTTTATTCCGCATACGACCTGCGATTGTGAGAAACGCTGATCAAAGAGCCATATTTTCAGGTAGTATGGTTCGTCCAAAGTATCCAGTGTTTCTTTCCAGCTGTCATAAGTATCTAATAAGACTTTCAGAATTGCTTTTCGTGCTTGTCCTTTTGGCTCAGGGTAGGCAGAATTGCCAAGTGAAAGATTACTATATGGAGAGACCCAAATTTTAGCGTAATCTCTTTGATTTGCGCGAACAACATCAATATCCAAATCAATTATTTGGGATCTCCATTCATCAATTTGATTGAGAATCTGTTTATAGTTACGAATTTTTTTGGTTTTCATTTATTCAGATCCACTTCTGATCTTTTTCATCAACAGAACGTTCAAAATCAGTTTCTCCGGTATGCCTGGTTCCTTTGGGTTCTATTAACATTACCCAGCATTCCTCTTCGGCAACAGGGAAGTGATCAACTCCTTTAGGAACTACGTATAATTCACCTTCCTTTAATTCAATTTCTTTATCTCTGAATTTAAGCAATAACTTTCCTTTTATGATAAAGAACACTTCATCTTCGTGAGGGTGATTGTGCCACACAAATTCACCTTCGATTTTAGCTAGTTTTATAAGCTGGTCGTTAGACTCAGCAATGATCTTAGGTGACCATTGATCATTAAAAAGTGAAAATTTCTGTTGTATACTGACGGGTTTATTTTGATTCATTTTGATAAAATAAAAAAGGCCATGCAAAAGCACAGCCTCAAATTGAATTGTTTATTTAATATTTAGAAATAAACAGAAGCAGAAACTCTGGCAGAAGTAAAGAATGAGTCTGTAGAATCTCCGGTTCTCACATTTAAGTTTGCATCGGTACTAAAGCTGAAATTAGAACTCAGAAAGTATTCAGCACCATAGCCTATCGCAAGAGTAATATCAGTAGCACTACCACCTGCATCAAAGGATTGATTTCTAAAACCAAGACTTCCTGTCACATACGTATTCAATGATTCGATGGTAGAAGTGTAATATCTTGGTATAACTGCTAACCCAATAGCATTTGTACCGCCATCAACTGTAAGAATTGTTAAAGCCGGGACAATTGAAAGATTTTCATTAAGCTGATAGGGAACTTCAATTGCAGCTTGTGAACCAATTGTTGATCTGATTCCTAACGAACCTTCTTCAGGTATTCCCTGAGCAAATAAAGATGTAGTTATTGTTGCAAGTGCGAGGGCGGTGAATGCAATTTTTGTTATTGACTTCATTTATTCTCCATTGATTTAATAATTAGTATCAACAGTTTATGATAAATAGAATTTTTATCCAAATTACTAAATCAAGCACCATAAAAAAGGGCTATATGAGATTTATAGCCCTTTTAGATCATTATTTATCTAATCCATAAAATTCAGCAACCTGATTGTAGTTTCTGTAATCAAAACCTTTGCTTTTAAATAGCAATGAAGGGGGAATGGCCACTACTCTCAATACATCTCCATCAAAAAGATCTTCATTTACTTCATTGTTATCAGCAACTTCACCTTCTAATAAGAGATCGAAACTGTTAATATCAAAGACGTATCTTAGGTTTACCAGATCATTTTCAAAAGGAGTACTAAAAGGCAAAGCGTGCCATGAAGTAGTTCCTTCGAATTGCAGATAACCCAGTACTAGGCCTTCATCCACAGTAAATTCATCGAGTAGATCCCATTCGAACTCATTTATAGATACAAATTCATCTATAATGTCAAAATCATCAGAAAAAATGGTGCTTGTGCTGGAATAAATTTGAACTCCATCTGCTCCGTCATTTCCTTGTGGACCTCGAGGACCTTCATTGGTAATAGTACAAGCTTGAATTAGTAGAATTAATGAAAGTAGTGATAATAAAGATTTTGAATTTTTCATGACTTGCTCCGTTTAAGATTTAAAGCTCTTCTTTTAAGCCTGAATGAATCTACATAACACAAAAGATGTATTATATCACATGTTCGGGCTAGGCAATTGATGCGATATTTTAAGTGAAAGGTGAAAGGTGAAAGGTGAGAAGGGAAAATTATCGAAATCTGTAAAAAAAAAAGCCCTGAATCAATATTGAGACAGGGCTACGAAGAGCGAAACTTGATCTGATATCAGTTTGTGAAGTACATAATTGTTGCAATCACCATAAAGTTAATGATACTGAGAGGAAGCAATCTTGCCCAACCCAGTTTCATAACCTGATTGTATTTGAAACGTGGGATCGTCCATCTTACCCAAATAAATACAAAGCACCAGATGCAAACTTTCAAGGTAAATACAGATACATCTAAAATACCTTTTAACCATATGTTCATGTCTGCAGGTATATAAAGATCAGCAAATGGAAGATGGTAACTACCAAAGAAGAATGTGGTAATTAGGATACTTCCAATGAATACGTGCATGTATTCGGCTAAAAAGAACATTCCGAATTTCATGGAGCTGTACTCTGTATGGAACCCACCAACTAATTCCTGCTCTGCTTCTACAAGATCAAAAGGAGTACGGTTTGATTCCGCAAATGCACAAATTATAAAAATAATTGCACCAAGGGGGTTTACAAAGAAATTCCACCACATAGATTGTGATTCTGCAATATCAATGAGACTCAAAGATCCGGTCATCAAAATTACAGAAGCTACAGCCATACCCATAGGAAGTTCGTAGCTGATCATTTGTGCCGCTGCTCTCAATCCTCCAAGAAGAGAATATTTACTGTTTGATGCCCAACCTGCCAGCGTTACTCCATAAACGCCAAGCGAAGCTACTGCAAGTAAATACAGAACAGCTGCATTTATATCGGTTACATACAAACCTGCTCCAAAAGGAATAACTGCAACAGAAAGCAATGCTGTGATAACAGGAATCATTGGTGCAATAGCATGCAATTTCTTATAACCATGAGTAGGGGTCACGTCTTCTTTTAAAAGAAGCTTAAGTACATCTGCTAAAGGTTGTAACAAACCGAAAGGTCCAACACGATTCGGACCAACACGATTTTGTATAAAAGCAGCAACTCTTCGCTCGGCATATACAAGAATAGCAGCTGAGTTCAAATAACTTATCATCCCAACACCAAGAACGATTGCCCAAACAGGTATTGCCAAAGGTCCGATTTCAAGAATAGCTGGATTCATTATGCAGATACCTCTTCTTTATTCATTCCGGTTAACTGGATTCCGTTTTCATCGTCCATTTTCTCATAACTAACACCTTCAAAACTTGAATTTGAAGAAGCGATCTCATCCATTATTTCTCTGGATGTACCAAACTGAACAGACAATCCTAATCTCTTTCCAAGATTATTCATGAGCTCCCAGGTTGGAGTACAATCAACTTTGTTATCTTCATTAACCCAGTTGTCGAAATTGGTTCCGTAGCGATCTAGTCGGCCTTCTGACATCTCAAGGTCCAGTTTACGATGAGTGTATTTGGTTTCTTTTGCAGGAAGGGAGCGTTGAATTCTACCTTCTACGTTTACATAACTTGCAGCATGTTCAGCAATACAAGTAATTGGAATTACAAGATCTGTTGATTTTGATGTTTCCGTCTCGTTTGTAGCAAGTGAAATTACATATGGCTTTTTGAGATCTTCAGAACCAAGTACCCCACGATCTACTAACTCATCGTTCAGTAGTACTACAACTTTTGCTGCTTTAATTGCTGCTTTAAGATCTTCAGCTGAAGTTTCAGAAAAACCTAGGGCCTTAACACCCTTTGTATTTGGCGCTTGATCATCTGTTAGCAAAAAGTCATCGCCAAAACCTTTTTTAACGTCAGGAGAGAAGTGGAAATCATTTACGCCCCAAGTGCTGAATGTTTTCATCAGAGCATAATTTTCCTCAACGGATGCATGAGCAGAACCTAATACCAGAACATCGGCAGGTTTTACAGCTTCAAGCTTTTCTGCAAAAGTCTCAATTGCGTTATTCCATGAAGTTTTGATCTGATTATCACCATCCGCTTTAACAGAAGGTCTTGAAATACGATTCTCATTGAATTTGGTGTAAGCCATTCGTGCTTCATCCGGCATCCAGTGCGTATTTACTTCCTCATTGTAACGAGGAGTGAGGCGTAATACCAAGTTATCACGAGTCCAAAGATCAACATTAGTTCCTTTACCTCCGGTGATATCTATGCTTGGAGTTTGATTCATTTCCCAAACGCGAGCCTTAAATCTGAAATCGGTAGAAGTAAGCGCTCCAACGGGACAAATATCCACTGTATTCAAAGAATATGGATCGTCAAATTCCATTCCGGGAGCAGTAATAGGGTAGTTTTTATCGCCTCTTGAAGCAATTGTAAGCTGATACGTTTCGGAAATTTCCTCAGTAAATCTAACACAGCGTGTACAGTTGATACAACGTTCAGCATCTAAAGTTACTCTTGGTCCGAGTTCAACTCTTTTAGGTTTATGCACTTTCTTTACTTCAAAACGAGAGCCTTCAGGTCCGTACTTATATGTTTGAATCTGTAGTGGACATTCACCTGCCTGATCACAAATCGGGCAATCAAGAGGGTGATTGATCAGGATCAACTCCATAGTATCTTTCTGGGCACGAGCTACTTCCTCGCTGGTTTCCTGAGTATGAACAACCATTCCATCGGTCATTTCCATGCTGCAGGATGTCTGCATTTTAGGGAACCAACGAATTACACGTTCACCATTTTCATCCAGTTCGTATTCGCCTGTTTCCCGATTCTGTACAGGAGCTCCAACTTTTACATAACACTGGCGACAATTCGCGGGTGCACTCATTTCCGGGTGGTAGCAGAAGAATGGTACTTCTTTACCATTATCCAAAATGAACTGGAGCAATTTAGGCTTGCCCTCAAATTCGTATCGTTTACCGTCTATAAATATTTCTGGCATAATTTCATATTTAAACCACAGAGGGCACTAAGCTGTTTTTCTCTGTGTTCTTTGTGGTTGATAATTAAGCAAGTGCATATGTACTTTTTTTGCACCGAGCTTCAAATTCGTCTCTAAATCTGTCAATAGTATAACGCACCGGCCATGCAGCAGCATCAGCAAGTGCACAAATAGTCCGTCCTTCCATCTGTGAACAAAGATCGATCAATAATTCAAGATCTCTGATCTCACCATCACCGTTTCTGATCTTTAATAAGATCTTTTCTAACCAACCGGTTCCTTCACGACATGGAGTACATTGTCCACAGGACTCATGATGATAGAAATGAGATATTCTCCACAGCATTTCAACCATGTCCGTATCTTCATCCATTACGATCATTCCTGCAGTTCCCATCATAGAGCCGGCTTCACGCAATGAATCCGCATCCATATTAACGCCTTCAAGAGCATCACCTCTAAGAATAGGAGTGGAAGAACCACCGGGAATTAATCCTTTAAGTTTCTTTCCGTTTCTCATTCCACCGGCAACTTCTTCGATCAAAGTGAGAACAGGTATTCCTGTAGGTAATTCATAAACTCCGGGTCGGTTAACATGACCTGAAATTCCATAAAGAACCGGTCCGGGATGAGTTTCAGCTCCGATTCCGGAAAACCAATCAGCACCATTTTTAATTACCAATGGCACACAAGCAAGAGTTTCAATATTGTTGATAGTAGTTGGTCGTCCCCATAATCCCTTTTGAGCAGGGAAGGGAGGTTTAACTCTTGGATATCCACGTTTTCCTTCCAAAGATTCAAGCATGGAAGTTTCTTCACCACAAATGTAAGCTCCTGCTCCGCCTGTAACGTGAAATTCCACATCAAATCCGGAACCAAGTATATTTTTTCCGATAAAGCCTTTATCGTAAGCATCTTTAAGAGCTTTTTCCATCATTTTGATCCAGGAATAATACTCTCCACGGATATAAACATAAATGGCGGAACACTGCATTGCATAAGCTGCAATAAGAGCTCCTTCTATGAAAAGATGAGGATTGTATTCAAAGATCTTTCGGTCTTTAAAAGTACCCGGTTCTGATTCATCACCATTACAAGCTAAATATCTTGGTCCGCCGTCAGGTTTCGGCATAAAAGACCACTTTAAGCCGGCATTAAAACCAGCGCCACCACGTCCACGGATATTTGCAGCTTTAACTTCATTAATTACTTTTTCAGAATCCCAATCGTTAGATAAAACCTTTTTTAGAGAGTCATAACCACCATTTTTGGTGTAAACGTCGATCTCATGAAGATTTGGGATATCCGGGATAATTACTGGAGTATATGATTTCCAATCAAATGACATTTCTTAACTCCTTTCCGTGTGTTGTGGCATACCAACCGATTCAAATTCAGGCATTTTATCTGCTTTCAAGCTTTCAATAACGTCATCAAGCTTTTCTTCTGTAAGATTGTTTACATATACATCGTTTGTGATCTGCATCATTGGAGCATAACCACAAGCTCCTAAACACTCCACTGACTGAATACTAAACATTCCGTCTTTGGTAGTTTCACCAGCTTTAATGCCAAGCTTATTTTCAAGATAGTGCAGCATATCATATCCGCCACAAAGTTGGCAACTTGTAGTAGTACAAACATCGAGTACATACTTACCCATTTTCTCTTTGTAATACTGAGTATAGAAAGTTGCAACACCGTGTACGTGGGAAACAGGCAGGTCTAAAGTTTCAGCAACTAAATGCTGTACTTCAGGCTCCACATGTCCAAATCTTCGTTGAGCAACCCAAAGAGTAGGTAAAGTAGCCGGCATTACTTCCGGGAACTTAGCTTTGATAGTCTCAATCTCTTTTAAATCTTCCGGGGTGAATTCGTAGTTATTCGCCATTATTTATCTGCTTCTCCCATTACAGGGTCAACTCCACCAATGATAACCACAGTATCGGCTACCATCTCTCCATCGAGAATGTTTTCCAGTACCTGCAAGTTTCTAAATGAGGGAGTGTTAATTTTAATTCTCCAGGGATGTCCGGTTCCGTCACTTTGAATGTAATATCCAAGCTCGCCTTTAGGAGACTCTACAGCATGGTAGCATTCTGCTCCGGCAGGCGGACAAATTCCTGTATCGGTCATCATAAAATCGTGAATCATACCTTCCATCGAGTAATACACTTCGTCTTTAGAAGGATAGGTATGTTTAGCATTGTTAGATCTGATCGGGCCTTTTGGCATTTTATCTAAACACTGCTGAATAATTCTGATACTTTCTTTCATTTCTTCCATACGAACGAAATATCTGGCAAGGTTATCACCTTCCAAACGAGTAGGAACTTCAAATTCTACTTCGTCATATTTTGAATATGGAGTAATAATTCGTTGATCAATAGCAAAACCGGAAGCTCTGAGAACAGGTCCTGTTGCTCCAATATCTAAAGCTTTGTCAGTTTCAAGAACACCAACATTTTCATTTCTGTCGATGAAAATTCTGTTTCTGTCTAAAAGTCCATGCCAGTCTTTAAGTTCTTGTGGAAACTTAGTAATGAACTCTTTGATAATTGCAGAAGCATCGCTGGTCAAGTCATTAGCAACACCGCCAATTCGTGAGTGAGAAACGGTAAATCTGTGTCCTGCAATCTGATCCATAATATCATAGATCTTTTCACGCTCACGGAATGTCCAGATAAAGAAGGAAATTGCACCGGCATCCATAACCATCGTTCCCAACCAAAGAAGGTGAGAAGAGATTCGGGCCAATTCACAACCGATCATCCTTATATATTGAGCTCGGTCAGGAACTTCAACACTTGCAATTTTTTCGACAGCCAAACAAAGCGCAACATTATTGCTGTAAGGAGAGAGATAATCCATACGATCCGTGTATGGCATAAATTCCTGATACGTTTTGTTCTCAGCAATTTTTTCAACGCCTCTGTGCAGATATCCAATATCGAGTTTTGTTTTCTCGATGGTTTCTCCACGCAATTGAAGTACTAAACGAAGAACTCCGTGAGTTGCAGGGTGCTGAGGACCCATATTTAGGATCATCTTCGCATTTAACGGATCATCGATATCCACATCTTCAATAGTAGTATGTTTGTCTTCAAGACTTTTATATATACTACGCTGATGTTTCTCTTGAAACTGCGGATTTACTTTGCTGTTAATGTCTGTTACTTTCATATGCCTTACTCCGTATCTGGTGTTGTGTTAGGCAATTCAATGGATCCCGGAATTCCCAAAAGAGGAAATTCTTTTCTCATCGGGAAGTACTCAAAATCTTCAGGCATAAATATTCTTCTCAGATCAGGGTGATTTTCAAAACGAACTCCGAACATATCGTAAACTTCACGTTCGTTCCAACCTGCAGCCTTCCAAACTGAAGAAACTGATTCTAATGTTGGATTTTCTTCTTCTACACGAACTTTAATAAATACTCTGGTTTGTGTACGAAGGTTCATAAGGTTATAAACAACTTCAAAACGCTCATCAGAAGTGTAGCGATCGTTGCCAAAAACATCGCAAAGAAAAACAAAATGCTGCTTCTCTTTAAGATATTTTGAGATTTCAAGAATTGAATCAGCTTCAACCCGTACAAAAGTGTCTCCGCTACTTTGATAGACTTCTATCAGCTTATCAGAAAAATTTTCTGTAAGACCATCTACCAGAGTTTGTAAAGTGTCATTTAATTCTAAGCTCATAGACTAGGTATCCAAAAGAACAGAATGTTCTGTTTTAATTTTGTCTTGAATTTTCATTAGTGCGTGTATTACAGCATCCGGTCTTGGTGGACATCCGGAAACATAAGCATCAACAGGAAGGAAATTATCTACTCCCTGAACTACTCCGTAGCATCTGTGCATCCCACCGGTAGAAGCACAAGCTCCCATTGCGATACACCATTTCGGGTCAGGCATCTGATCCCAGATTCTACGAATTGCGTGCGACATTTTATAGGTAGTCCAACCTGCGACAATCATTACATCACTTTGACGAGGAGAGAAGCGAAACACTTCTGACCCAAATCGGGATACATCATACTTAGGTCCTGCAAATGCCATCATCTCAATAGCGCAACAAGCTAAACCCATTGGCATTGGCCATGCTGCATTTGCGCGTCCCCAATTTATTAATTTGTCTAAGCGGGTGGTTAAATAACCTTCACCAAGTGCGGATTCAATTCCCATTATAAACTCTAAATTTTATTTGTTTTAAGATCCCAGTCTAAAGTTCCTTTTTTCAAAGTATATAAAAGACCGATCAGAAGTATAGTTATAAATACCATCATCGAAATGAACGTTCCAAGTCCTAAATCTAAATATCGTACTGCCCACGGATAGATAAATACAACCTCCAGATCGAACACGATAAACTCCATTGCAACCAGATAAAAACTGATCGAATATCTTTCACGAGCTTCACCAACCGGATCCATTCCACTTTCATATGGATTCAATTTGTGCTTGTTTGGGCGGTAAGGGCCAAGTATTCTTGACAGAGTCATTAATAGAAGAGCCAAAACAATGGCGATACCTGCAAGAATTAAAATAGGAAAATAACTGTCGAGCATAGAATTATTAAGTCACAATTTATGAGCTAAAAGTTAGCCTCAATGTTTGGCAATGTCAATGAAATCGGGCGTGAATATAGGCTTAAATTTACTTTTTATGAGAAGGAATTTTTATTAAGAATAATTCTAAATAAAATGAACGCGAAAGGTATTCAATTCAGTTTAACACTTACATAAAAAACCGTACATTTATAGAAAAGTTTCACAAAGGTTATCGTTTGAAGAAAATAAAGATGGAAATTTTAGGATTATCGACAAGCCCGAGTAGTGGAGGGGCGTATGCATTGATCCTATCTGAAGTAAAAGGTAATCGTAGGCTTCCTATCATTATAGGTTCATTTGAGGCTCAGGCCATTGCTTTGGAGCTAGAAAATATAAAACCACCCAGGCCAATGACTCATGATCTATTAAAGAATTTGATTCTCAGTTTCAATTCTGAGATCAAATATATTTATGTAAATGAGTTGTCGGAAGGAACATTTTATGCGCAGGTTGTCATGGACAGGGATGGTGAAACTGTAGAATTAGATGCGCGACCAAGTGATGCAATAGCGCTTGCAGTAAGATTTGGTTGTGAGATATTTGTTGCTGACAGTGTTTTGAAAGAGGCTGGAATTTCAACTGAGCCTGAATCAACCACACTGGAAGAAGCTTTAAATGTAGAAATTGAAGAGCCGGTAAAGAAAAGTCTATCCAGACTTGAAGAGCTGAACAAAGCACTGAAAGAAGCAATTGAAGCTGAGAATTACGAGAAAGCTGCAAAAATCAGAGATACTATTCAAAAACTTAAGGCCAATTAGTGACTAAAGAAACTTACTCTTTCGATAAGCTTCCATTTTCGAAATTATTTAAAACCTACGTATCGAATTTTGCAGATCTCGACGATTTCTATTCTGTAAATCCTTTTTCAGATTCTGAGATTGCTTCAAAAGCCAAAAGAATTAAAAAGCAGGAATCTCACAAAAAGTTCTTAAAAGCACTTAACGGTTTTCATTCTGAATTAGGTATTGAACAAAAAGCGCAAGTAGAAAAACTGGCTGATCCTGATTCTTTGGCCATTGTAACGGGACAACAGTTAGGAATTTACGGTGGTCCGGTATTTACCATTTATAAAACCATTTCTACCATTTTATTAGCCAAAGAATGGGAAAAGAAATTAGCACGACCAGTGGTTCCGGTTTTCTGGCTTGCAGATGAAGATCACGACTTTGATGAAATAGCCTGGTTTGGCATACCCGGAAATGAAGAGTTTAAAAAGGTTGAGTATAAAGACCAATCGAATGGTAAGCTTGTATCTGATATTACAATAAATGATAGTATTGAAGAATTAAAGAATTCGATCAAGTCTGAAATGTTTGATACTGATTTTTCTGAGAAACTTTGGAATCTGTTTGACAAATGTTTCAAAAGTGGAGTGACATTCAGAAAAGCTTTTGCTTTGATGATGGATGAATTATTTGGCAAGCATGGCTTATTAATAGTGGGAAGCAATTTTGAACCAATAAAGAGAGTAGTAGCTGATACCTTTAAAAAGTCTGTTATCAATACTGACGATATCAATAAGTCGCTTGAAGAACAATCGAACAAGCTGGAATCCAACTTTCATCGGCAGGTAATACTTGGAGATTCTAATCTATTCTATATAGATGAAGATGAACAAAGATTAAAACTGGATCGTGAAGAAGGTAAGTGGAGTGCCGGAGACAATAGTTGGTCGGAGCAGGAATTATTGGACCTAATAGAACGGGAACCTGAGAACTTTTCTCCTAATGTGTTTCTGAGACCTGTGATCCAGGATCAGCTTTTGCCAACTTTAGGATATGTGGCAGGACCCGGGGAAGTAGCATATTATGGTCAAATGAAAGAACTTTATCCTCATTTTGATCTTGAGATACCCGTAATTTTCCCACGTTTCAGTGCTACATTAATAGAGTCCGGAATAGATCGAGTTTTAGATAAAATTCCTTTTGAGTTTCACAGATATGGTGAAAGAATTGAAGACCTGGAAAAGGAATATGTGAAAATTTCTGAATCAACCGATGTTGAAGCTTTATTTAAATCTTGGAAAGGGAGTATTCAATCTGCTTCAGCGGATCCAAAAGATGTAATTAAGGACATTGATGGTTCCTTAGATGGTTTAGTAGGGAAGACCGTTTCGGGCTTTGAAACAGAACTGGATAAGTTAAAAGGAAGGGTTTACAGATCTATTAAACAGCAGGAAGAAACTCAGCTTCAACGTATCAGAAAGATCAAAGCTCAGCTATATCCGGATAATGGACTGCAGGAGCGGATGGTTTCATTTATGTATTTCATGAATAAATATGGAGTGGATGTTTGGGATAACCTTTTGTCAGATCTTGAGAAAGAACCACTGCAATTAGACTCTCATCATTTGATAAGATTATAATGTCTGTCTCTGATCAAAAATCAGAACTAAGAGCCAGATTGTTAAAGCTCAGAAAGTCTATTAAAAAAGAAGATTGGCAAACCCGGTCCGAGACTATAATTAATGAACTTACAAAAATCCCGGAGTTTATTTCCTCAGATGTAATTCACTGTTTTGTTTCAATGAATGATCGTAAAGAGGTAAACACTCATTTCTTATTGAATGATCTGATTTCATCCGGAAAGAAAGTCATTGTTCCCGTTACAGATTTTGAAACCGGAGAATTGAAACACTCTGAATTGAAATCGTTTAAAGATCTGAAGGAGAATAAATGGGGAGTGCTTGAACCGGATGAAATTCATCCTCCAACAAAGGAAATGGATCTGATCCTGGTTCCTTTATTAGCTGCTGATAAAGATTTCAACAGGCTTGGCTACGGGAAAGGATTTTACGATCGCTTCTTAAATAAAGAAAATGCAGTTAAAGTAGGACTGTTATTTGATGAGTTTATTCTCGATCAAATTCCCATTGAGAACTTTGATGAGAAGCTTGATATTTTAATTACCGAAAAAATGATTTTAAGACGCAACAATAGAGATTTGGGTTCGTAGTAGCGCACAGGAGAAAAAATTATGGCAGAACAGACACGACAAAAAACAGGATCTAAAACAGGCTCAGCAACACTAGAGTTTGAAGACTTTGAATTGCAATCAGCAATGCAGGACTTTTTAAAAGAAGAACCTAAAGAAGAAGGCAAAGGCGTTTGGAACTTTTCAACCTTTGCCGGACTTGGTATGCTTTTTATCGCATTTACTTTTTTGCTTCAATTAATAGGTTTTCCTATGGGGCAAGGACTCGCAGGTTTTTCTCAGGATGCAATTAGCGCTTTGCCTATTATTGGTGGAATTCTTGTGACTTTAGTTGGTTTTGGTTTCTTAGTCGGTGACAGAAAAAAAGAAAAAAGAGCTAAAAAGGAATCTCGCAGGAAACGAAAAGCTCAAAGCAAAAAGAATATATATTCAAACGATATTCATGGTGCTGAAGAATTTACAAGTACACTGAATAATGATCTGGATTCTTCCAAAAAATCTTCAAGATCCGGTGACTACAGCTATGATAATTTTGGTTATCGTCATGCCAAAAGGTTGATGAAATCCAGAACAAATAAAAAGATAGCAGGAGTTTGTGGAGGTTTGGCTAAGTATTTCGGATTAAGCTCTACGGTAGTTAGGTTTATTTTTGGAGCAGTTTTTATCATGGGGTGGGGAACCAGTTTGTTGATCTATATAGGACTAGCCTTAGCGATGCCAAAAGAACCTATTGAAATGATGGACGACTTCGATTTTTGATCACTGATTTTCTGATAAAACACTGATTTCTTTACCATATTTATCCATTTCACAACCACATTTTTTACAAGTCCATCCTCCGTAGAGAAGTTGACGTTCAGTTTGCGGTTTCCTTATGATGGGTTGTGTTGTGTTACAATTTGGGCATTTAACTCGTTTAAGATTAACACCAAAGAAATCTTCTCTTGAAATCATGATCAGCTATTCAATTTTGCATTGATCCAAAATAATTCAAATTAACTTGAGATTAAAATTCTTCTTAGATTCACTATATGCTAATTACATTTGAAGGAATTGACGGAAGCGGGAAATCGACTCAGATTTCTCTTTTAAAAGATCACCTCTCTGAATCCGGGAAAGAAGTAAAGGTACTTCGTGAACCGGGGGGTACGGATATTTCGGAACTGATCAGAGGGATGTTGTTGAACCCTGAAATTGATATCAATCCGGTTACAGAATTGTTACTGTTCTCTTCGGCGAGATCTCAATTAATTGCGGAAAAAGTAAAACCACTTTTAGCGAAGGGTGTTGTTGTGATTCTAGATCGGTTTTATGATTCTACAACAGCGTATCAAGGTTACGGTAGAAAGAGTATTCCTATTGATCAGGTACATCAAATCAATAAGATCGCTTCACATGAAATAGCTCCTGACGTAACGTTTTATCTTCGACTGAGTTTGGAAGAATCCGCAAAGAGAACTGCACATATGCAGAAAGACAGAATGGAGCAATCAGGTATTGAATTCTTTGAGAATGTGATCAAGGGTTTCGACGAACTCTCTGAATCAGAAGAAAGATTTGTGACTATTGATGCTTCAAAAAATGTTGATGAGGTTCATGATCTGATCGTGTCTAATCTTCCTTTTTAATAATCCCTTTTCAAAAATTTCAAAATTTGTCTCATTCCATCATTTCGATGAAAGCGGGGTGATGGAACCTAAAACTCTACTATATTCGAATAAAAAATGTGTATTAACCCTGACAGGGTTAATAAATGGCGATAGATCTATAAGAACTGAAGTTTAAACCCTGTCAGGGTTATGAATACAAGTCTTATTCAAAATTCCATCAGCCGGAGTACCGATAGATTGATGGGTAGATTTGTAAAATTTACTTATAACCTTTGATCTGATCGTGTCTAATCTTCCTTTATAGCAATACCTTTCAAGTTGGGTTTAAGCCAATAGAACAGAGAAGGAAGTACAACCAGATCAGCTATCACAGCAAAAAATATTGTTGAAGAGATCAGTAAACCCATTAAGGTTGTGGAAGTAAACTCACTGGTTATAAGAGTTCCGAATCCCAATAAAAGAATCATGCTGGTTATAATAATGGCGCGACCTGTTTTTTGAGTAGTAATTTCCAAAGCATCCTGAAAGCTTAAACCTCGTTTTAACTCGATCCTGAACCGTGCTAAATAGTGAATGGTATCATCTACGGCTATTCCAAAAGCAATGGTAAATATTACAGCTGTAGAGGGTTTTATATCCACTCCCAAATAACCCATTATTCCTGCAATTAAAACCAGAGGCATAATATTGGGGATCAAAGAGATTATCACCATTTTCAGATCTTTGAACAGAAAAGCCATCAATATTGAAATACAAATAAAAGCCAAACCAATACTGGAAGCGAGGGAATAAACCATTTTACCAACCAGATTTGCACTTAAAACGGTTGAGCCGGTAACTGTTATTTCTTCATTGTTAAAGTTCTGAGTCAGATATACGTCAATAGAATCTCTGATCTCGTTGATACGTTTCGAACCTGCATCTTCAGTTTGAGCACCAATTCTTAGTTTTTGGTAATCGAAATCTGTTACGTTTTGTAAGATGTCATTATCAGTTATTTCCAATAAAAGTAAATACTGTGCAATTAGATTTTGATCAAGAGGTAGGGGAAATTGAGATGCTTGTTCGGGAGACATCACCTGATGTAATTCTTTTAAAAGAGTACTGAAAGAAGTAGCACGTTTTATTTCTGGATAAGAAAGGAGGTGTGTTTGCAGATTTTCTATTTTTTTTATCAACTCAGGATTGGTGATTCCTTCAGGCTCTTTCGTATCAATAACGAATTCTAACGGGAATGCCGGGGCCAGATTTTCAGAGAAAAAGTTACTGTCTTTAATCAGCTCAGAATCTCTGCTCACATCATCAAAAACGCGACCGTTTACCTCAAGTTGATAGATGCCGATCCCAACAACAAAACAGATCAGCAAAGAACTCAAAGAAATTGCCTTATAATGCCTTCTGTTAAATGCGGAAACCTTTAACAGTTTATCTCCAATCCATGGATACAGTTTTCCACCTGTTTCACGAAAGACTTTTTTAATATTCGTGATCCTCAGAATTGCCGGAAGGAATAGAATGGTAATGGTATATGCAATCAGTACACCTACGGCTGTGTAGATCCCGAAGCGTTTCATTGGAACTACAGAACTGGTTAATAGAGTGCCAAATCCTATGGCTGTGGTTATACTGGTAAGAAAAGTAGCGCTACCAAGTGTAAGTAGCATTTCGATAATTGCTTTTCTTTTTTTGAGTCCGTTCTGGACAGCATCATCAAACTTGGAGATCATATGTATAGAATCTGCAACCCCAACGCAGAGGAGAATAGGAGCGATGGTACTGCTCATGATTTCCAGATACCCACCGCTGAGAGTTATAACTGCAACCGTAAAGAGTACTGTAAACCATACAATAAACATAGGAATCAGAACTCCGGATATGCTTCGGTATAAATACCACAACAGTAAAATGATCAGAACAGAAGAAAAGGAGATATAGAATATGACTTCCTCGTTTAGAATATTCACATATTGATTTCTGAAATAGGGAATACCTGTGATCTTGAAATCTTTGGAAGGATAGTTACTTAAAGTTGACTGCAATCGGTCAATGATATCATTTCGCGTTTCATAAGTATTATTTTCCTCATCTATCTCAAGAAAAAAAGCAGTCGTATTACCTGACTTATCAATTAAGAATCCTTCTGTAAAAGAATCAGAAGTAATTCTGTCTTTGATGGTATTCAAGTCGGATTGTAAAGAATCAACGTTAAGGAAGGGATCAAATTTAAGCGTACCATTCAGATTGACCATTTCTTCAGCCGACCAAATGCTTTGAACATCAGTTACATTAGGTATGGTTTTCAGAGTATCTGTAATTGCTTTCAGTTCCAGAAGGGTTGAAATTGTAAAAAGAGAATCTGACTTAAAACCCACCATGATAACATTGTCATCCCGGCCAAACTCGCCTTCCAACAAACGATATGACTGTACAGTGGGATCAGTTTTCGGATAAAAGTTTTCCAGGTCGAAATCAGTTCTGATCTTTGAAGCCGGGAAGATCGCAGCTAGAACCAGTAGAAATATAAAGAAAGTAACCAAGCGGGGATTCTTGATCACAAAGTCAGCGAATTTATGCATTTAATCGGTGCAAAAGTAAGATGATAAGTTTGTTCATGAGACAAACTGAAATTATCTGAAAGAAATTCCAATCAAAGCAATCCATGTGCAAATGCTATACGTACTGTAAAGTGAAATTAATCATAAACCATAACAAACAATCACAATGAATTTCAAAAAAATAACATACTCGCTTTTGAGCTTAGTTTTAATCGGCTCAATAATTGTATTTGCAGCGGATCATATTGATGCGCCTGCGGTAACTGATACCAAAGCTGATATAACTGACTTTTACGCCTTTCAGGGATCATCAACCAGCAACCTTGTATTTGTTGCAAATGTACAGGGGTTACTTTCTCCTTCAGCAACAGCAAATGCGGAGTTTAGTGAAAACACAATGATCCAATTCAATATTGACAATACAGGCGATAATATAGAGGATCTGGTAATACAGGTAATTTTTGCGGATGGTAAAGCTTACGCATACGGACCAGTTGCTCCATCTGAAAAAGGTTTAACCAGTGGAGTTGAGTTTAACGCTAATTTAAGTGCAGAAGTTGAAATCACACCTTATGGTCAATCTGCAATTGTAGGAACAAATAATGGAATTAAATTATTTGCTGGTCCAAGAGATGATCCTTTCTTCATGGATTTTGCACAGTACGGTGAGATTATAGCAGGAAATGCAACAAGCTTTAATGATCCCGGTTCAGATACTTTTGCCGGAACAAATGTCTTGAGTGTAGTAGTTGAAGTTCCTAAAACAACTTTGGGAAATGCTGAGACTATTAATACTTGGGTACAATCAAAAAACCGCGTTAACTAAGACGAACTAATTATATCAAGAATTTTAAAATTATATTCAAAATGAAACTTTCAAAATTATTTACACTTTTATTGGTTGCAGGCTTAGTTTTTACAGGCTGTAGCAACGACGATGACGGTCCATCAACTCCTATTGATGAGGATGCTCGTTTTACAACAGCAGATCAAATGGGACGCCCGGCAGTAAACACAGTATTTATCTCTTCATCAAGTAAAAATAGCTTTAATACTACACTTCCATCAAATCAAAGCGCAGCTTTCAGAACAGAGATGGAAACAAACCTATCAGGTTTAAGTCCGGCATATGCTAATGAGTCTGATGCCAACGCATTAGGTCAAAACAGAGATGCTTTTATAGATCTATTAGCAACGGATGTACTTAACGTGAGTCTTACAGGTAAAACTACCTTCTTTGACGGAACGAATGTATTAACCGGTAGAGCACTTGCTGATGATGTGATCAGTACGGAATTACTACTAATTTTTGGTGGTGAGGATGGTACTGAAAATCCGGGACTATCTGATGATAATGTAGATGCTAACGATAAAATGTTCTTAGCAACATTTCCGTACTTAGCCGCACCGTTCTAAACAGAACAAAATCTTATTAAGAACCCCGCTTCAGGGGTTCTTTTTTTATCTAAAATTTAAAAAGCGTTGATTATGTTTAAGCGAATTTTATTCGGGATTCTATTAGTATGCACAGCAATTAGTTGTAATAATAATCAGGAAGTAATTGTAAATAAAGAAGATGTAAGACCATTTATAAGTGAAAAGCATTTTATTCAGAAAAGTGGCATTGAAAAAGTAAATGAGGACATAGCGTTTTGGACTTCAAAACTGGAAGAAAATGACACACCGGTTTATAAAGTTAAACTGTCGTCCGTATATCAAGCAAAGTTTGGAATTACAAAAGATGTAAGCTACCTCGCTAAAGCTGAAGAACTACTTCAAGAATCCAATATTTTTTACAAAGAAGAAAATGCAGGAGTTCTACAGGCACTGGCACAGTTATCAATTACCAAGCACGATTTTCAGAAAGCAATTGATTATGCAGAAAAAGCACTTTCCATAGGAGAGGATAAGCTATTGAGTCATATGATTATTTATGACGCCAGTATGGAAACAGGCGACTTTGAGCATGCCAGCTATATTTTAGAAAATGAGATTACTAATAAATCTTCCTTTAATTATCTGATCAGGAAATCTCAATTTGAAGATTATTCCGGAAATGCATCTGAATCTATTGCCGCTCTTGAAAAGGGAGCAGAACGTATAGATTACAGCATGTCACTTTCATCATGGGCTCATAGTAACTTAGGAGATCGTTTGGGACATGAAGGTAACGTTCCAAAATCTTACGAAATGTTTCTTAAAGTATTGAACCAAAAAACATCAGGAGCCTCTTATCTGCATTCTTTAAAAGGTATTGCTTATATCGCTTATGCACATGATGGTGATACAAAGTTCGCCAAAGAAATTCTGGATTTTATTCATAGTAATCAGGAATCACCTGATGCATTACTTATGTATGCCGAAATTGCCGAATATGAAGGTAATAATACTCTTAAAAAGGAATATTTGAACGAATTTTATACCAAAGCTTCTGATTCGAAGTATTATGGAATGTATGATGCTGAATTGATTCAATTAGCTGCCACGGAGTTTGGAGATTTTGAAATAGCTGAAGCTTTGATCCAAAAAGAATTAGAAAACAGACCCAGTCCAATAACCTATGACCTTAAAGCCTGGGTAATGTTTCATAAAGGCGAGATTGAAGAAGCCAGATCTATCTTAGAAGAGAAAGTTCTTGGAAAAACTTACGAGCCTGTTCCTGCTTATCATGCCGGAATTATTTTGAAAGAAGCAGGTGAAACAGATAAAGCAAAGAAGCTTCTTGAATATGCAAAAGAAGCAAGTTTTGAGCTAGGTCCGGTTACTTTAAAGGATATTAATTCAAAACTTTAATATGAATTATAACTGATATTTTTTTGGGATCATAAAGTGTTATAATGACGAACTCTTTAATTAAAATTGTCGAGCTTTATGATAAACCCAAAAAGATATTTATTACTTATAGTTGTTTCCTTTTTTATTGGTTGTTTAAAAAATGAACCAAAAGAGATATTTCAGGAAACCAATAGAGTAGAATGGTCTAAAATCGAAAATATTGATTTAGAGGATTTCAATAATGATTTGGAACCGGGGAAGCTTACTGTCGATCTTGGGGTATATTATCCTTCAAATCTTGATGAAAACTTCAGTAAAGTGCCTCTCAACAATATATTAGAGAGCATCAAAGCGGCCAAAGAAATTTATGCTCCTACAGGTGTTCAAATCAATTTGCTTTGGGTTAAAACAGGCAAAATCAATCCGACATATTTATCCCTTCAGTCAAATACTTTGCCAGGTATTCCAAATACTGAATACACTAATATGTACGAACACTCACAAAGGCACCCATCTAAATTAACTGAAAAAGCAAAAGATGCTTTCGAATCAATAATAGAAGCAGATCCTGATAATGACAGAACGGTATATCTGACGGTTATTCAGGATGTATTTTATCCTTTTATGGAAGTCTCTGAAGGGAGGAATTGGGTGATAAAATCTGTAAGAACGGGCGGGCTCTCATTTCCACCTTATACCTACCATTCCAACATACCAAAAAGAATAAGAGGCATTATTACTATTTCAAATTTGGAAAGAGAAGACAGGTTGAGAGGAACCGTTGCTCATGAGCTGGGTCACAAGTTAATTAATGTAAGTCATGAATATAAAGATACTGATCCGGGTCATGAAGTTTATCAGGATGGTGGACTGATGTTGTATGGTGATGGAGAAGATATACCTTCAGGAGAAGAAGGGAGGTGGCATTTGGAAAGACTTAAGCTCTCTCCATTTCTTTATATGTTAAACAGTGATGGTTCAAAAGAATGGAATCCTGAGTTTATTGAAGGCGGTCATTATTACGATCCGATTTATGGAAATAAAGTTGTAAACTTTGATAGCGAACCACCCATAGATCCTGATTGGTAATCTTGGAATCTCAGTTTTTCATTTCTTATCAACTGTGATTTGGTTTCGAAAATTTAAGATTCTATTTTATTAGGAGTGAGCAAATTTCTAATAAATAAAACCCGGAAAACTCTTTCTCAATTTTTAATTGCAGCGGGGTTACTTTGTGCATTTTTTGGAAACGGTGTTCACATCCATTCTTTTTTCGATCATATTTTTGATCATGGTGATGTTCATTTAGTTGTACATGCACACAGTCATTCAGATAAAGCTGGTGACGATCATACTTCTGATTCTGAAAATGAAGATCACGAAGTTGCTACTATTGATTTGTTTGGAGTCATCGCTCAATCCAGAGTAATTTCAGTCCAAAATGATGTGCTCCAGAATTCATTAGCGATTTTACCACAGAGTGATTTTATCATTGATGGAAGAAAATTACTATATCTAAATCTTCCACCCCCGGATATTCAACACTTCAGTTTAATCCCGGTTTCTTTTTCTCTCAGAGCTCCTCCCTTAGCGTAAGCTTTTTCAGGCTTTCTTGCCTGCATCCCACAGTTACATTTTTTAATCAAACATTACTACATATGAATCTATCCAATAACTGGATCAGAGTTCTGGCGGCAATTATTATTGTAATGCCTTCTTTGATCCAAGCTCAAAATGTCTCTATTACTTTGAGTGAAGCAGTGGAAAGCTATAAAGAGAATAGCTTGGAGCGTGCTTTAGTGAGACTGGAACAAGACCGTAAAATTGGAGAAGCAATAAGTTATAAAGCTTTTCCAAATCCTGAGCTCAGTTTATTTCACGAAAACTTGAATGCAGGTTCACCTAATTATGATGAAACAACAATTCAAATTTCTCAACCATTAGAAATCTTAGGACAGCCTTTTCTTAGAAACAAAAGCGCATCTGCATTAAATAGAGCAGCTGAATCAGAATTTCAATTCAAAGAACGACAGTTAATTGGTGAGTTAAAGTCACTGTACGTCTATTATTGGTTTCTTTTAGAACGCCTAAGAGTGGTTGAAGTTGCTCTTTCTGTTGTAGATGGAGCTCGAAAGTCAGCTATTGCACGAAAAGAAGAAGGTGCTTTTTCCGGAATGCAAATACAAAGATTTAATATCGAATACAGTAAGTACCAAAAGTTGTATGATAAAATTCGGTCTGATCTTAATTTAAGCAGGAATAAACTAATACTTTTGATTTTTCCTGACTTGGATGAAAACTCTTCAGTAGAATTTGTTGAGGATTTTGGAATAAAGATCCTTTCAGAAACAAAAGATTCTTTTGTTGAACATGCTTTACAAAACAGAAGTGATCTTCAGCAACTGGAATCACTTATTGAGGCATCAGAATTACAGTACAGGGTGGAAAAAAAGGAACGTTTTCCAGACCTGAATATAGATTTGGGATATAAGAATCAATCTAACGGTTCTGAGGGTTTTGTAATTGGTGGTTCCATCAAATTACCCGTTTTTAATCAAAATAAAGGTAAAATACATACTGCAAGATCTGAGCACAGAATGCAGACATCTACTTTAGCTTTAGTAAAGCGGTCTTTAAAAAATGAAGTTTATAATGCTTACGAAGAAGTAGTTTTTTTAGGTAATCAATGGGATGCTGTCCAAGACTTCTCTAGCAATAAATCTATTCTCGAAACTGCAAAGATTGCTTATCAAGAGTCTAAATATTCTTTATTAGAGCTTTTGGATGCAACTGAAGCATATGTAACCGGGCAAACACTTTTCTATCAAACCATCAAAGAATATAACCAAGCTTTATTTGAGCTTGATGTTGTTTCTGGTGGTAAACTTTTTTCTAATAATTAAATCATATACCGATGAAACAATTTATATCAATTTTCACGATCTCAACATTATTATTGCTAACCGCCTGCTCAGGAAATAAGAGCGATGCAGAACATTCTCATGGAGAAGATGGGGATCATACTCATGAGGAGCCTGCAAAACTTTCATCTGACAGTGCTCCAGTTCGAATAGGAAGCAGTGCTCCTGATTCAACTCATAGTCACGATGATGACAGTAATCACAGTCATGAAGAAGAAACTGGTCATACACATGATTCAGATTCAACGAATGTAAAGGATGAAGATACACATTCGCATGGTGATGAAGATCACAGTCATAATTAAAACTATTTTCACAAATTATATTAAATCAAATAGCTATGAAATATTTCTTGAACATTATTTTAATAGCTTCGGTACTGATTTTTTCAGCCTGCAGTACCGAAGATGAAGGTCATTCTCATGGAGAAGATGGGGATCACACACATGAACCAGTGGCCAAACAACCTTCTGGGCAAGGTCTAAACAATGAGAATGACTCTGGTAATGCAAGCGAAGTACTTGTAGGAGCCGGAGTGATAACTCAATGGACGGATGAAACCGAGTTGTTTATGGAGTATCCTGAACTAGTTGTAGGTCAGGAAGCTACCTTTGCAGTTCACTTGACTAGACTGTCTGATTTCAAAGCAATATCTGAATCAGAAGTACAATTTGTATTCTCTTCAGAAAGAGGTTTAGAAGGCTCATTAACCGAAACAGAAGTTCAAATTCCCGGAATTTACGGCCCGGATGTAGTTTTCGACCGTGCCGGACGATATGACCTGACCATAATCATTCATGGAATGGTGAACGATACTTTACAGGTGAAAGGAATTCCAGTGTATGCAGCCGCAGAAGATGTGCCTGCTATCCAGGAAGAAGAAGATCCAAATCTTATTTCTTTCTTAAAAGAACAGCAATGGAAAATCCCTTTTGGTACAAAAAAGGTGGAGAGACAATCATTGACTAGAACTGTAACTGCTCATGGGGAAATTGAAGCCAGAAATAATGGACAAGCTTTGATCACAGCTCCTTTTTCAGGAATTATCCTTCCGGCATATAATAGCAATCTTCCTACAGTAGGCACTCAGTTATCAAAAGGGGAGTCTATTTTGATTTTAAATCCTGCCATCCAATCTGCTGATGGTGAAAATTATGCTCAACAGTTTATAAATGCTCAGGCAGAGTTAGAGCTTGCAAGGAAGAATCTGGAAAGACAAAAACGTTTGTTTGAGAGAGAAGCTATACCAGAAGTTGAACTTGAAAAAGCTCTTATCGAATACCGAAGGGTGCTCATTCAATTTCAAACAATAAATGAAATTGTCCAAGTGGATACTTCTTCTATTGAGACCTATGGTGAATCAGAACAATCGTATAGATTTGAACTGAAATCACCTATTTCGGGCACTTTTTTAGAAAGTTATGTAACTCCGGGCAAACAGGTTAATGCCGGTGATCCTTTATTCTTGATGGCCGAAATGTCTAAAGTCTGGCTTAAAGTTAATTTACCTGCTTCTGAACGAAAATCAGTAACCGCGGTTGGTTCTGCATCGTTTTCTATTCAAGGTGATGATCAAATTTTTAAGACAGATGAGCTTAGCGGAAGATTCATCAGTAAAAGTAGCAGTATAGATCCTAAGACAAGAACAATTTCAATGATTTACGAAATAACAAATCCTGATGGTTCTTTTCAAACAGGGTTATTCGCTGATGTTCATGTAAGCACAAAAGAGAGTTTAAATACCATTGGTATTCCTGTAAGCTCACTTATTGAAGAAGAAGGCAGCTTCTTTGTGTTTGTTCATATAGCGGGGGAATCTTTTGAAAAACGAAGGGTAATAACCGGAATTAAAGATGGGAATATGATCGAAGTCAAATCCGGACTTAACGAAGGAGAACATATTGTAACGGTAAATCCATATCAGGTTAAGCTTGCATCATTATCATCAGAAGCTCCGTCTCACGGACACGCTCACTAAAGAAAAAGGAATAAATTATGTTAGATGCAATTATCAGAGGAGCGCTAAGACAACGTCTTATAGTGTTGGTTTCCTCGTTAGCACTTTTAGTAGCAGGTATATTTGTTGTACGGGACATGCCTGTAGATATTTTCCCGGATCTTACTGCACCCACAGTAACAGTAATGACAGAAGCACATGGGATGGCACCGGAGGAGGTTGAAAGGCTGGTTACATTACCTGTTGAAACAGCAGTAAACGGAGCAACAGGAGTTCGAAGAGTTCGTTCTTCTACCGCCAAAGGAATTTCAATTGTTTGGGTTGAATTTGAATGGGGTACAGACATTTTTCAGGCACGACAAATCGTAAATGAAAAACTTCAAATGGTAGCAAGTTCACTGCCTGAAGATGTTCCCGCACCTATTATGGCACCAATTTCATCCATTATGGGAGAGATTATGTTGGTGAGTGTAAACAGTGAGAACCACTCCGAGCTTGAAGTTAGAACAGCGGCTGACTGGGAAATAAGAAGGCGCTTACTTGCAATTCCAGGAGTAGCACAGGTTATACCAATTGGAGGTGGCAAGAAACAATATCAGGTTCGTGTTGATCCTGAAAAGCTTCAACAATTTAATGTTACACTTGATCAGGTGCTGTTTGCGGTAAAAGCCTCGAATAAAAATTTCTCGGGAGGATTTGTAAGAGAATATAGTAATGAATATACCATTCGTGGGATAGGCAGGGCTTATTCTATAGAAGATATAGAACAATCTGTGGTAACAGAGAGAGGCAATCAACCTATTTTGATAGGAGATGTTGCTACTGTTGAAATTGCAGCAGCTGAGAAAATCGGTGAAGCTTCAGTGGATGCTGAACCAGCGGTTATTATCTCAATTCAAAAACAACCGGGAGCCAATACACTTGAACTTACCGACAAAATTGATGTAACGTTGTCTGAGATTGAGGGAAGTTTACCAAGTGGATTCTCCATAAATACACATTTATTCAGACAAGCTGATTTTATTGATCTTGCTATTGAAAATGTTATTGAAGCATTGCGAGACGGAGCAGTACTAGTAATTATTATTTTGTTTTTGTTTCTAGCAAACTTCAGAACAACTCTGATTTCATTAACTGCAATTCCACTTGCTCTGGTAGCATCAATATTTGTGCTGAAATTTTTTGATATCACCATAAATACAATGACACTTGGGGGTATGGCAATTGCGATTGGAGTGATCGTAGATGATGCCATCATTGATGTGGAAAATGTTTTCAAGCGTCTAAGGGAAAATTCAAAATTACCTGAAACTAAACAAAAAGCATCTATCGATGTGATCTTCGAAGCATCCAAAGAAATACGGTCCTCAATAATAAATGCCACCTTAATTATCATGATCGTATTTCTACCCTTATTCTTTTTGAGTGGGGTAGAAGGCAGGATGCTCAAGCCATTGGGACTTGCTTATATAGTATCTATCGGAGCATCTTTAATTATTGCAATGACTGTAACGCCTGCAATGTGCTATTACTTACTTCGAGGTGAAGGTGTAAAAGGAAAGCTCGAAGAAAGCTGGTTTACTAAAAAATTAAAATCTGGTTATGAAAGTGTACTTGATTTCACCCTTCAATTCAAAAAAAGCATTTTGCTTGGTACACTTGGTCTGTTCATAGTAGCTATGATCGCAGTACCATTTTTAGGGCGTTCATTTCTTCCTGAATTCAATGAAGGTACATTGGTTATTAGTACAGTAACCATTCCGGGTACTTCACTGGATGAATCAAATGTGATGGGAACAAGGATCGAAAGAATTTTACTGGATCATCCCGGTATAATTTCCACATCAAGACGAACGGGGCGTGCAGAACTTGATGAACATGCTCAAGGAGTGAATGCATCAGAGATTGACGCAAAGTTTGAAGTTCCTGAAGGTTCAACAAAAGAAGAAATGCTTAACGAAATAAGAGCAGATCTTTCGATTGTACCTGGAACCAACATCACTATCGGTCAGCCCATCGGACATAGAATTGATCATATGCTTTCCGGAACACGTGCAAATATTGCTGTTAAAATCTTTGGATCAGATCTGTATGAACTTCGTTCAAAAGCCGAAGAAGTTCGTGCACAAATGGAAAATGTAAATGGTGTTGTAGATCTGTCTGTGGAGCAACAACAAAACGTACCTCAAATTCAAATAAAGCCTGATCGTAGAGCTCTCGCCAGATATGGAATCACTATTGAAGATCTATCAGAGATGGTTGATGTTGCTTTTGCCGGAGAGGTAGTTTCACAAATTTTGGAAGATGATAAGATGTTTGATCTCACCGTTCGTTTCAATGAAAATCATCGGGGAAGTATGGAAAAAATTAAGCAAGCACGCTTTAACCTCGAGAGCGGAGCTATTATTCCATTATCCGAATTGGCGAGCATTGAGTCCAAAAGTGGCCCCAATACGATCAGCAGAGAAAATGTGCATCGCAAGATCGTGGTATCTGCTAATGTTTCAGGTCGTGATTTGAGAAGTACTGTGGATGAGATAAGAGCTAATGTGGAAACTAATGTATCTTTTCCTCAAGGTTATTTTGTAGAATACGGAGGGCAATTTGAAAGTGCAGCTCAGGCTACGCGCACAATATCCTTACTGAGTATAATTTCCATACTGGGAATTTACCTGCTTCTGTATCTGGAATTCGGATCGTTAAAAACAGCATTATTGGTAATGGTTAATCTTCCTTTTGCTTTAATTGGAGGTATCTTTACTGTTATGTTTACTAGCGGTATTGTTTCAATTGCTTCATTGGTTGGATTCATTACACTTTTTGGTATTGCTACAAGAAACGGAATATTGATGGTATCTCATTACCAGCAACTACTTTCAGAAGGAAAAGAATTTCTGCAGGCTATTAGACAAGGTTCTTTAGAACGATTAAATCCCATATTAATGACCGCACTTACTGCAGGCTTGGCTTTGATTCCGCTCGCAATTGCTGTAGGTGAACCCGGAAATGAGATTCAGTCTCCAATGGCACAGGTTATTTTGGGAGGATTAATAAGTTCTACATTACTTAATATGATTGTAATCCCAGCACTATTTGCACAATTTAGTTCTGAAACTATGAAGTAAATAATTAGAAAAATGCAGTCAGTTTTATATATGAAAATGAACTGGCTGCATAATTTTCAAAGTTGAAATGCCCGTAAAAATTTTCACTTTCTTTACCTCCGAAAAAATGAAACCCAAATGCTCCTCTGAGTCCATCTTTGATATCATATTGAGCCTGTGGATTGATCCAAAAATCTTTGCCCTTATAATTGTAACGGGAAAAAATCGATGCCAATAAATTATTTCTAAGAAAGGATTTGCTAAGTTTTAACGTAGAGTAGAAAAAATCTTCTTCTTGAAGAATAAGTTCATGGTAATGGATTATATGCTCATGAAAAAATTGTTTATCAATATCTACTCCTGAAAGAGATGTCTTAACCCCAACCATATAGATAAGCCAAGGCTTTTCGAACAAAAACCCATCATCATTTTGACTGAAAATTAAAATTAATTGCTGCGCCTGAACCTCATTCAAGCTGTTGAGGTCTGTAGAAGTAGCGAGCTCGGGCAGATAATCGAAATATTTTTTAAAATGAAAAGCAAATTCAGATTTAAAGATCAGGTTGTCGTTGACTATATAATTCCCGGAATAACCTAGAATCGGAGATTTTAAATAGGTTTTTTTCAATTCGATTGCTGGTTCTGCGGCTAATAATGGACCGGTAAAAACCAGATCCTTTTCATACGATGGGTTTCCTTCTGTCCACCACATTGCAGTCAGATCTAAATCCCATTTTAAACTGCTCCGGATTCCCCACTTTATCATCCCTTGAAAAGAGTTAAATGAGTTTTCAGTTAATGAATCCGCATAGGTTACATTTGTACTTTTTTCCAGCTCTGTAAACGGAAACCATCTGGAACCGGGTTTAGCCAGCGTATTGGATTGAAAAACAGGGGTGGCAATGAATTCTAAAAAGTTGTTCCCATAGTATCTGGTATATTTTACGGCCGGTATTCCTCCTTTAAGATCTTCTACTGAAAGTGTTAAAAACTCACTCACATCTACAGGGGAAATTATATCGGTTATAAATGTTCCGTTTGTCCTTCCTTGACTGATAACCTGTTTTCCAATCCGGAGATCACTATTCTTAAAAAACATATCTATGTATCCTTCAGAAAAGTCATACGCATATTCATTCGCAGATTGGGAATAAGTATTCAATATTTCATTCGAAATAAACACAGTTCCGTAATTAGTATTGAACGAAATATCCACTCCAAGTCTGTTTCTTCCAACCAGATATTCGTTCGGAGGGCTTGTTATTACAGCATTATAGTTTCTAAGAAATCCGCTAACGTCTTGAGAAATGCTAAGCTTAGGGGCGAAATTAATGGAGAAAACCAGAATCAAGAAAAATAGGGGTCGCCCGATTTGACTTATAGTCATAAAAAGAAGTAATTAAAAGTTTATTTATATCGCGATTGTTATTGAGGCTTAACCAATTTATCCGTATTTTTAGTTCATTATGGTTAAATCCTATCTGTATCCGTGAAAGTCGGTTCATCATCAAGATTTTAATCTCAAAACGAACACAATACTAAGAAATCTATTATGGCGCACGAAAGAATCGAAATTGATTTACCTCTTGCCAAAGCGTATGAGTTATTAAGTAATCCAGTTGAATTTCCTAAGTTTTTGGAGCGTATCGACGTTGTTAATCGAATAAATTCACAAACATTCGAATATAACACTAAGATCGGTAACGAAGAATTTAAGTGGACAACTAACTTAATTGACAATCTTCGCAACACAAGATTTGCTTGGATCACCATCAACGGTAACCTAAACCAAACAGGCACAATCCGCTTTACTCCATTAGATAATGGCGAGCGCACACGTGTTGAGTTTTCTTTAGACTATCGTACATTTTTTGGCGAGCCTAGCGAAGAAGTTGCTAAATTTATTGAAGAGTCAGCCGCTCAATTGGCAAAAGATTTAGAAACGTTTAAGAAACTTGCTGAATCTGGTACATTCAAAGAGACTGAATTAAAACCAGCTGAAGAAACTGAAGAAGTAACAGCATAGTTACTCTAAAATTATTTAGTATTTTAATGCGCACCCTATCAGGTGCGCATTTTTTTTGTCCATAATCCAAGCCAGATAATTTTGAAATTTTCAGAGTTCATAGAATCCGAAAAAAGTCAGCTTTCCCATTATTTACTGATAGGAAATCCTGTAATGCACAGTTTATCTCCCGCGATGCATAACCTTGCTTTAAAGCATAATAAAATAGGAGGGGAGTACATATCGGTTTCAGTTTCTTCCAGAGATGTGAATATGGTTCTCGCACATTGTACTAATGATTCATTTCTGGGAGCAAATATCACTATTCCGCATAAAGAATTATTTCTGGATATGGTGGATGAATTAACCGATGAAGCCAAAGAGATCGGAGCCATCAATACTTTGGTAAAGCAAGAAGGTAAATTGATCGGGCATAATACCGATGCATACGGCTTCATAAAACCAATAGAGAATTATATAGATGATCTGCATGGTGAAAGAGTGATCATTTTTGGATCAGGTGGCGCGACAAAAGCGATTGTATTTGCTCTTCAGGATCTTGGAGTTGAACAGATCATATTGGTGTCGAGAAGACCGGAAATGTATGAAAGCAATGGCTCGGAAAATATTATCCGATGCAGTTACGACAACTGGATCGCTTATGCAGACGATGCAGCTATGATCGTGAATGCCACTCCACTGGGAATGACACCGAACACAGAAAGTTCACCCGTACCTGATCAGGATATTGAAATTCTGAATGAAAAGATCTGTTATGACATTGTATATAATCCCAGACAAACGAAATTCCTGAAACAGGTGATACAAGCAGGCGGAACACCCATTGGTGGTTTGGATATGCTGATATATCAGGGAGCTAAATCGTTTAATTTGTGGACGGGGTTTGAATTCCCAATTGAGAAAATTAAATCAAAGTTAGATGAAGTCTTACCAACCTGATTTTATAAAGCCATCCGTATTTGATTCGGAAGCTATTTCTTCCTGGTTTACAAAGCGGGGAGAGTCTGTTCAGGACAATTTTAAGATCAGAGGCTTGAATCTTGGATTTAACACAGAAGAAAATGAAGACATAGTAGAAGGAAACAGAAATTTTTTAGCCAACTCTATTTCTACTCCGATTTCTGATATCGCCTTTGCTGATCAGGTACATGGAAATGAGATCATTGAAGTACAAAAAGGCGGCATCTATAAAAATATTGATGGTTTTATAACTAGGGAAAAAGGGCTGGCTCTGGCTATTCAGGTTGCAGATTGTGCTGCAGTATTATTTGGCGATTCAAAAGCAGGAGTTATAAGTGCCGTTCACGCAGGCTGGAGAGGAGCCGAAGCTGAAATTGTACCCAAAGCTATACAAAAAATGGTGAGCTTGAATGCCGATCCAAAAAATATAAAAGTGTTTATCAGTCCGTGTATCTCTCAAAAACAATTTGAAGTGGGAGACGAAGTAGCTGAAAAATTCCCGGACGAATTTGTAGACCGAAAAAGCTATTCAAAGCCACATATCGACATCAAAAAATTCATAGAGTCTCAGCTTTTGAGTGCAGGAATACTTGAAGAGAATATTGAAATTCACGGAAGTTGTACCTTTTCTGATTCAGATTATTATTCTTACAGAAGAGACGGAAAAAGATCGGGACGAATGATGGGTATCATAAAACTCAATGAAACGGTTTGAGAGTAAGCTATAGTCCCGGGTATTACGCTACTATTCCGAACGAGCATATTTTCCCGATGGGGAAATTTCAGGGATTACATCACTATTTACTTGAAAAAGAAATCCTTTCTGATTTTGAGATCATCGAGCCTAAAATGATCGATTTCATAAATCTGATGACAGCTCATACATCACGATATGCTTACGGTGTATGGAACGGAACACTCGATAAAAAAGAAGTGAGAAGAATGGGTCTGCCGTGGACAAAAAGTCTGGCCATTCGATCAAGATTAGCTGTTCAGGGAACTTTGAATGCCGGAATTATGGCACTTCAGGATGGGATTGCAGGAAATCTTGCAGGAGGAACCCATCACGCTATGGCTGATTGGGGAGAAGGATTTTGCGTATTTAACGATGTTGCTGTTGCCATAAAAGTATTACAACAATCCATGTGGATAAATAAAGCTTTGGTGATCGATTGTGATGTACATCAGGGCAATGGAACGGCAGAAATATTCAAAGATGACGACACCGTTTTTACCTATTCCATCCACGGGGAAAAGAATTACCCGTTCAAAAAACCACCTTCAAATTTAGACGTTGGGTTACCCGACAAAACGGGTGACAAAGAATATCACAGAAACCTGATAGAATCACTGGATTCGGTACTTAGTTCATTTGAACCAGACATCGTTTTTTATTTGGGAGGAATAGATCCGCTGGAAACCGATCACTTCGGGAGATTGTCTCTTACTTTAAAAGGACTGAGAGAACGGGATCGTATTGTGATCGAGATGATCACTCAAAAGGAATTGCCATTGGTTTTATTACTTTCCGGAGGTTATGCACCCACACTTGAAGAAACTGTAATTGCTCATGCTCAGATGTATGAAATAGCCAAAGAACTTAAATATTGATTAGTTTAAGTCTCTTTTAGAATCTAAATAAGACCGTTACTTTTTATCAAAATGACTTTTTTCTTACTTCTTTTAAATCAGGTTATTCTGCCGTTAACATTTACTGTTTTGTTTTACCACTCAGAAGTTAAAAGCCGTTCCAACTTTATTCTGCAATTTCTATTTACAGGCTCATTTGTTTTATTCGCTTTGGTTATAGGATCTCAATCATGGACTAGTATTTTCCTGGGTTACATCATTGGGATAACATTTCTAGTTGTTTCTATAAAAAAGATTCAAGAACTCCCAAAGACATGGTCATTTAAGCTTGGTGATAACTGGAAGCAAATTTCATTTGTGATCGTGCAAATACTATTAACTGTACTATTCCTGCCTTTGAGTATTTATGGAATCTCAGGCTATTTTATTGAGGACGATATATCAGCAGTAAATCTATCTTATCCCTTAGAAGATGGTTTATACATTGTTGGTCATGGCGGCAGCAATCCGATCATCAATTATCATAATGTAAGTGAAAGCCAAACGTATGCTTTAGATATTTTGAAATTAAATGCCATTGGAATACGGGCGTGGGGAATGTACCCAAAAGAACTAGAGCGATATGCGATTTATGAGGATAATCTTTACAGTCCTTGTGATGGAAAAGTCCTAAAAGTAGATAAAGCATATCAGGATATGATTCCGCCTCAAAGAGGAGATGGACATCCGGCCGGAAACCATGTAATTATTGAATGCCGAAATGCTGAAGTAACTCTGGCTCATATGAAGGAAAACAGTATCGTTGTAGATAGTTTGGATGCTGTAAAAGTTGGTGACTTACTAGGCAAGGTTGGTAATTCAGGGAATACTTCAGAACCTCACTTACACATTCACGCAGAAAAGGAAGGTAAAGGTATTCCCATAAAATTTAACGGACGTTTTTTAGTCAGAAACAGCTTGTTTTGGTAATAAATTGAATCTGTAGTTTTTTTATTTAAGTTTCTAATTAAGCTCATTGTGCTCTATATTTCAGCTCTGAAAATCAAAGACACATCAAGTATTGAATAAACAAAAACTGGCTATTTTAGGGTCTACGGGATCTATCGGGACACAAGTGTTGGAAGTAGTCCGACAACATCCGGACAAGTTTGAAATTGTGGCGCTCACAGCCAATGGTAACTGGAAGTTGCTGGCTGAACAGATCAATGAATTCGCTCCTGAAGTTGGCTTGATATGTAATGAAGATCACTATTCAGATCTGAAACTAGCTGTTAATACCGATACAAATCTTCTTTCGGGGATTCATAATTTGGTTGAGATCGCAACTCATGAAAATTGTGATACCGTATTAAACAGTTTGGTCGGTTTCGCAGGATTTGTCCCAACGATCGAAGCCTTGAAAGCCGGAAAGAAAGTAGCTCTGGCAAATAAAGAGTCCTTAGTGGTTGGCGGCCAGATCATCAGAAATATTCTGGATGAATATTCGGGCACTTTAGTTCCTGTGGATTCAGAACACAGTGCAATGCTTCAATCTATTGTAGGAGAGAAGCACGAAAACATCGAGAAAATAATTATCACAGCAAGTGGTGGTCCGTTCAGAGATCTGAACAAAGAGCAGATGCAAAATGTAACGTTAGTTCAGGCCCTAGATCATCCAAATTGGGATATGGGCGCTAAAATTACTGTGGATTCTGCGACCATGATGAATAAAGGACTCGAGATCATAGAAGCAAAATGGCTGTTTGATATTCCGGTTTCCAAAATAGAGCCGGTCATCCATCCGCAAAGCATAATTCATTCTATTGTTACTTTTACGGATGGTTCCAGCAAAGCACAACTTGGTCCACCGGATATGAAAGTACCGATTATCTATGCATTAACTTATCCCGACAGGCTAAAGTTAGAAACTCCGAGAATGGACTGGACTCAGGCACAAGAACTCACCTTTTCGCCCGTTGATTACGGGAAGTTTCCTTGTCTGAAACTCGCAATCGAATCTATAGAAACAGGAGGGGTTGCTCCGGCGGTTTTAAATGCAGCGAACGAAGTAGCAGTTAAACGCTTTTTGGATAAAGAAATTAAGTATATTGACATCCCGAAAATTGTAGAGGAATGTCTTGAAAAAATCGGGTCGAGTTATGAAGTAAACATTGACTCACTAATTGAAATCAATAAAGAGACGCGCGACTTAGCAGCGCAGATTAAGTAATATGACGTTTATAGAAATTTTATCGACAATAGGCATCTTTATGGGTGCTTTAATGATCCTGGTTTTTATACATGAACTGGGACATTTTTTGGCCGCAAAATTATTTGGAATGCGTGTAGAACGCTTCTCGGTCGGTTTTCCTCCTCGAGTATGGGGATTTAAGAAAGGTGATACCGATTATTGTATCGGAGCCACTCCATTAGGCGGTTATGTGAAAATCTCCGGAATGGTGGATGAAAGCATGGACAACGAATTCCTTGAGCAGGAACCTCAGCCGTGGGAATACAGAAGTAAACCCGTTTGGCAAAGAATGGTTGTGATTACCGCCGGAGTTATTTTCAATATGATCCTGGCTTTTGTGATCTTTTCAGGGATGATAATGACCAATGGTAAACTGGTTGTACCGGTAGAAAATATTGATGGACTATATGTTCCCGAGGAATCTATTTTGCATGAAATAGGATTTCGAAAAAATGATAAAATTATCGGAGTAAATGGCGAAGAAGTTCCTTATTTCAATGATCTTGTCTCTGCATCGGCATTGACTTCAGAGAATCTGAATTATCAGATACTAAGAAACGGCGAAGAAATCACTATTCCTGTAGCTTCTTCATTTTTAGACAGCATTCAAACGCGGGGCTTTATTGATGGAAACAGTATTGCTCCAAGTATCTTTTCTCAAATAGAAAGAGGTTCCCCCGCAGCAGAAGCCGGTCTGGAGGTTGGCGATAAGGTTACTGCATTGAACGGTGAGGAAGTAACAACCTGGTTAGCTTTCTTTGATATAGTTGGAGAGAATGAAGACGGAGTACCAATTGATCTTACTATTGATCGTGGTGGGGAGGCATTGTCATTTAGTATAATCCCAAATGAAGATAATAAGATTGGAGTTAGAGGCCCTGAGACTTATCAGTATGGTACAAGAATTGAATATGGCTTTCTGGAATCCATTGCAGCTGGTTGGAATGAAACAGGTGATCAAACCACAGGAATTCTCCAAGGTTTTGCCAGAATGATCAAAGGCGATATTTCCGTTCGTCAGAATTTAGGTGGTCCGATTGCCATTGCCGAAATGACCAAACAGGCTACAGATTCCAATGGTTGGATCGGTTTTTGGACGATCACTGCTTTACTGAGTATTACACTGGCAATTATGAATATTTTGCCTATTCCTGCTTTAGATGGCGGGCATTTAGTTTTTCTGATCTATGAAGGTATAACAAGAAAGGAGCCAACTGAGAAAGTAAGGATTATCGCACAGAATATTGGTTTCTTTGTATTGGTCACACTGATGATCTTCGTAGTATTTAATGATGTTATAAAGCTCTTTTAATTTATGTTTGCAAGGGAAGGCTACTTCACAATGACAGTTGCTGTTGTTTTTACAGCAATTGTTTTCACTCTTACTGCACTTTATATTTCGCACTGGATCGCTTATCCGATCTACATTGTAGTAGGTGTATGTTGTGGTATTATCATTTATTTTTTCCGTGATCCGGAAAGAGAAACACCTTCTAATGAAAACCTAGTCATTTCTCCTGCGGATGGAGTCGTAGTGCTTGTAAAAGAGTATCAGGAAGATGTGTACATAAAAGATAAAACTACTCAGATCAGTATTTTCCTTTCGCCTTTGGATGTTCATGTAAACAGAAATCCTATTTCAGGAAAACTGGAATATTTGAAATATCATCCGGGTAAATATTTGATGGCCTGGAACGAACACGCATCTGATCTAAATGAAAGGGCAGATTTCGGTGTTCTTCACTCTTCAGGGACTAAATTCTTTTTTAAGCAAATAACCGGATTTCTGGCAAGAAGAATTGTATATCACATTAAAGAAGGCGATGAGTTAACTGCAGGAGATCGTTTCGGGATGATGAAATTCGGGTCCAGAATGGATGTTATCGTACCTTCTAATGTAGAGATCAAAGTGAAAGAAGGAGACCGTACGGTTGCCGGAGAATCCATAATCGGAGAGATCAAATCGTGAAGTATCCGATCCAGAAGAAATATGGTTCGTTCCGAGAAAAAAGAAAGCGTATAAAGCAGGAGAAACCACCTGTAAACCGACGCATTGCTGTGCCTAGCTTCTTTACCCTTATGAATCTTTTCAGCGGTTTTCTGGCAATCATAAGCATCGCAGACGGGAATCTGTTCTGGGGAGCGTGGTTAATAGCAATTGCCGGGATGTTTGATGTCATGGACGGTTTAATGGCAAGATTGGCAAACGCTACCAGCGATTTTGGAATAGAACTGGATTCGCTCAGCGATATGGTTTCTTTTGGAGTAGCCCCCGGTTTTTTGATCTATACGTTCAGTTTAAATGAACTTGGTGTTTTGGGAATGATCATAAGCGCTATTCCACCATTATGTGGAGCAGTTCGTTTAGCCAGATTTAATGTAAATGCGAGATTGTCTCCAACCAATGAGCACTTTATTGGACTCCCAATACCGGCTCAGGCTATTATGATCGGTTCTTTTTTCCTTACTTTCAGAAATGAATTGGATCTGTTTACAGGATTCGAACAAGGAATAAATTCTGTTCTGATCCCTGTAGTAATTGTGATTTCATTCCTAATGGTAAGTACTATCAAATTTGATAAGATCCCACGATTTGATCGCCGTTCAATAAGAGAAAACAGAGGAAAACTGGGATTACTTTTATTGTATTTGATCTTGATCGTGACTTTAAAAGAATACGGACTAATGGCTGTGTTCACCATTTTTATCTTCAAAGGACTGATCATCGGAGCAATACATTACTTTGGAGATTACGAGGAAGAAGGCGAAGAAGTATTTCAGGATTTTAGCTGACAGATCTGGAATTAAGTAAAGATCCTCTTATAGACTGGACTGGATAATTTCCGTTATCTTTCTGGACGCATCACCACTTCCATAGGGATTATAGGCTAGATCAGAATCCGAATCTTTCAGTTTTTTATCCGCTTCTTTTGAAATGAATACACTGTCTGAACCCACTAAATTAGTATATCCACTTTCAATGAGCTCCTGTCGCTCGGTGGTTTTGCGAAGAACCAGAAGTTTTTTGCCTAATGCAGCAGCTTCTTCCTGAATACCGCCTGAATCTGTAAGAACAAGATCAGATCTGTCAAGTATGTGTTGAAAAGTTAAATAATCAATAGGTTTTATAATTTTGAGCCTTTCGTGTCGGAATTCATCTGACCGTAAAATTTCCTGAACTTTTGGATTCGGATGTCCGGGCAAAAGGATAATTCTTGACTGCTCTGCATCGAGAATTTCAACTAATCCTTTCATTATCGAATTCAATGGTTTCCCAAGGTTTTCACGGCGATGAGTGGTAACCAGAATAAGCTTCTGAGAAGAATCAATTTCATTCAGAAGATCTGGTTTTGAGGTAGTAAATAAGTCTGTTTTTCTGATCTGATGAAGCGCATCAATAACGGTGTTTCCGGTATTAAAAACTGAAGACTCTTGAATTCCTTCAGCAATCAAATTCTGAACGGCTATATCTGTGGGTGCAAAATGAATTGAAGCAATTGTACTTATTTGCTTTCTGTTCATTTCTTCAGGAAATGGATTGTAATTATCAAAAGATCTCAAACCTGCTTCTACATGATAAACGGGGATCTGTAAATAAAAAGCAGCCAGTGCACTTAAATAAGATGATGTCGTATCACCCTGAACTATAACAGCATCAGGTTCTTCAGCTGTAAACAATTGGTTTAATTTCGGCAGTAGAAACTGTGTTAGTTCAAAAAGATCGGAAGTTGAAGCCATACTTTTTAAATTGTGATCGGGAGTAATCCCAAACACATTCAGCATATCAACTGCCAGGTCATCGTGCTGTCCTGTATGAACTTTTACTACATTAAATTTTCCAACAGATTCTAATTCATGTATAAGTGGTGCCAGTTTTATTATCTCAGGCCTTGTACCGAATGCTACAACAATCTTCTTCATGCCAGTAATTCCTGATAGTTTTTCATAGTTAGTTCACCAACTTTTGACCAGGAATAGTTTTCAGAAATATGGTTAACAAGTTCTGTAGACTTTGGTTTAGACAGAGCTTCTATGATACCGTGTTGAATGGATTCTATTGAACTATGAGTAATGTAGTGAGCAAATTCCTTGAAGTAATCTTTAGTTCCTCCGGCTTCAGTTATTACGATATTAGCTCCGGCTAAAGCGGCTTCCATGGCAGCTATACCCGGGGTTTCAAACTGAGATGCCAATACAAATACTTTAGAAGCAGCATAAGCGGAACGAAGTAAATCCGAATTATGATCCATAGTTTCCAATAAATGAATCCTTGGATTCTCTTGAGCAAACTTTAAGCATACTTTACTGTACTCAGAATCATTAAAACTACCAATGATCACCAGATCAGCATCAATATTATGCATAGCTTTAATGAGTGACAGTATATTTTTGCGTGGTGCGGATGCCTGTCCTGTAAAAAGAACAAAATCCTTAAGCTTTTTTTGAGCTATAAAGAGTTCGGGATCGGAATCTTTAAATCTGAGTTCAACCCCATTGGGAACAATTTTGATCTTAGATTTCTCCAGTTCAAATGCTTTGGTGATGAGTTTAGCTTCTGATGAAGTATTTGGAAGAATAAGGTCAGATTTTTTACAAACATCTTTTTTAATTCCGAACTCAGATCTTATACCGGCACTTACGGATGTCAGCTTCTCCTCAACATTAATTGCCCGACGAATAGTTTTGTAACTTCTGTTTGAAAAGAGAACAGGAGAAAGAACTACCTTACTTTTTTGTTCATGAAGTCTGGATACAATCCCAATAGTTTCATAACCGGCAGTGAAAACATGAAACAGGTCTATTTCCGTTTCTGAAATATCATCCCAAGGAGATAAAAATTTAACTTCTGCACCCAAATCAGTTAGCGCCCTGGCAGTCATAAGCGCTTGTGTTCTAACGCCTCCATTTACGAGGGAAATACTTTGAGGTGCTATAAAACCAACTTTCATAATCGTTGTCTGTTTTTCCAGTCCAGAAAATTTGTTTTTACCAGCTTCAGTGGGTTGCTATGAAGTTTCTCTAACTCCACGAAAGAAGGTAGAGAAGGAGATGCGTATTTAAAAGATGAATATGAAGTTTTATCAATGCATTGATCTTTTGAAGGAATCAGGTCAAATTCTTTTGCAGAAGTTGTTATGTAGAGATAATGATTTGGGTTATTTGACTCGATTTGGAGTTTGTCTTCATTAAAACCGGCTGAAAACTCTAAATTATTCCGATCTTTCCAGAAATTGGCATATTCATGGAAGGTAATGTTTGTGAGCCCATCATAATTCACTCTTTCAAAAACATCCTGAAAAAGACCTAATCCTTTCTGCATTGGATGATGATAGAAGAAAATGGGCTTGAATAAGTTTTTTCGCTGTTCATAGATCTCTAAAAAATATGCTTTCATCTGATCTTCAGAATAGCGTTTTCTGCTTAAACTTCCGGAACAAACGGGATGTACAGCTATTTGCAGATGTTCTGAATCCGGTATGAAGAATGGAGTACAATCATAACCGGCTGTAAATTCGGAAGTGTAATTAAAATCATGGCCTGACAAAACTTTCTCTAAACCGGAATTCCAGATTCCATAAGGAGTACAAAATCCATTTGGATGAATATCTGCCTGTTTCAGCTTTGTTAAACCAATTTGAATATTTTCTTCAATTTTGGGTACAGAGGAGCTATATCCATGCTTATAACCATGTAAAGCAAGCTCCTGATTTTTAAAGGATTTGAAATAGTCCAGATACAGCTCATGCTCCTGAACATGTAAAAACCAGGTAGCTTGAATATTATTGGAATTCAGAAGTTGGTAAATTTCTGTAAGAGCTTCTTTACTTCCATAGTCGCTGTCAATTCTAAAACCAAATACAGGATTAAGTTCAGGAGAAGTCCATTTTTTTATAAAAGGGAGCTTTTGTTCGTGATGGAGCCTCTGTAAGCTAAGCTCTATAATATCGTTCAAAGGATCTCTGGATATCTTATTTACTATCTCGTCAGGAAAATCCTTTGTTGTACTTAAAAATCGCTTTCTGGTAAAATTTGAAGCAGCAGGAAATGAGCTTAGATCAAGTCCTATAAAACCGACATTCAAAGAATCTGATTTATGGCTCTCAAAATCTATTAAACCTGAAAAAAGATCTGAGCCATCTGAAGACGCCCATTCGGAATAGATATCTAAATGGGATATTCGATCAAATTCTGATTGAGAAGCAGAATTGTATACGGTCTTTGAAAATGATTTTGAAATTCCAATAGTACAGAAATCAGGATTTAAGGAGATTTCCAGTAAGCCACCCCCTGATTTTAAGAAATTAAATATTTTCTTCTTTTTGTCTGATTCTAAAATACTGCCTTCATAGATCAGAGTTGAATAGTTTAGGAAAATATCTTTTTTAAAATCTATTTCTTCATACCAGATACCTATGCTATCCAATACTGAAATTAGATAAGAGGAGGGAGAAATCAATCCTGTACATAGTCTTCTGTTCATTTTAAAAGTTTCTCCTTTAGCCAATTTAGCTCTCCGATCCTGATAACCTTAGCATTCCAGCTAATCAGGGGAATCAAGATTATAGAGATCAGCGAAGCAATTAAATAATGAACATCAAACTTTTGGAAAGCCATGAACATTAATCCTGCAACTATAGTAACAATAAGAAGTGGGCGCAAAATCTTTGAAGGAACAATTGTTCTGAACCAGAAATAAGAGGAGAAAGTAAGAATGAATTCAGCAATAACTACGGAAACAGCAACTAAGTGAGGGTTTTCAAAATTAGAAAAGAATACGATAATAATTGCCGACACAGATCCGCCAATACTTGTAGCCATAAAGTATTTCCGATCGTTATTAGTAGCTATAAGACCAAATGAAAAAAGGCTGTTAATAAAAGTCAGCAGAATGAATACCGATAGTATCTGAAGTATTTCTATGCTGTCTATAAATTCTGAACCATATAAAAGAGTAATTATTTGTTTGGCATTTAGGGCTGTAAGAATTGAAACTAAGGAGCCGCCAACCAGAACCAGTCTTAATACCATAGATATTTTTTGAATTGCAGCTTCTTTATTTGTGCTCCATAGAGAAGTTAAATTCGGCAACAGTAAATTAACAAAGATTCGATCCAGCATCATCGCAACAAGGATAATTCGAAAAGCAGCACCATATATTCCTGCGTCTTTTAAACTTAAGAAAACGCCGATTAGAATTGGGGGTAGTAGCTGTACAATTTTAGCAAAAAACTCTCCTAGGCCAATTAATGATCCGCTTGTTAGAAGCTCAATATAGTTTTTAAGCTTTCTCGCAGGTAAAGTAAAAGGTTTATCTGATATTGAAAAAGTTGCCAGCACAGCAACTGCGGAGGTTACACCAACAGTATAGAGAACAGGAACCAGTGTAATATCATCAGGATCGACGACCAGCCAATATACTAGTGCGAAATAAACAATGCCATTAACAATTCTGGAAACGGCCAGTTTTCCGAACTTCTGTTTACCGCTATAAAACCACTCCAGAAGAAGAGCATAGGGAATTAATGCATACAGATAACCAAGTATAACCTGTTTTTGTAAAGAACCAATGGAGATAAAAGAAAGAACCAGAGTAGATCCAAGAAGTACTAAAACAGCTAATGCTATTTTCAGATTGAATATCTCTTTTGCTCTGAATTTTCTTAACTCCGGCTCTTTAGCCATTTCCCTCACGCCAATATTCAGCATTCCCATGTCAGCTCCCCAGGTTGCATATCCAAGAATAGAAATTGCAACTGTAATGAGTCCGTAGAATTCAACACCGAGCGTTCTTGCCAGATATATAGTTGTTATAAAAGCGAGTCCCCGACCTCCGAAATCACCGAACGCAATCCAAAAAGCTTTTTCTTTGAATTTACTCATTATAGAAGGTAAAGATTGAAGACCTGATTAATGTGACCAATTCCTTTTCATTTGAAAACAGAAAAGCTTCATCAAGTTCTGAAAGTGCACCAAAACGTGGAGCAATAATATCTTTTTTATAACTGAGAGCCATTTCTACTGAGCCTGATGTAAGAATTTGATCAAAATTAAATAAGCAAAAATCAGTAGCGCAAAAAAAATAGGGGATATGCTTTTCTTGTATAAACTCTGATCTCAAATAAAAATCAGGATTACGATCAGCAATGATTGTTAGTTTCTCAGCCAGTAATAGCTGTCCCTTTTTTATTGGGCCGGAAATAATCACTTGTACATCTAACCTATGCTTTTCAATTATCTCTAAAAGCTCATCAATCTTTTTGTATTCAGCAATATTACCCCAAATTAATGCAATTGGTCGGGAAGGATTCAGAGACCAACGGAATTCGTCATTCAAATAACGTATTGACTGTTCTCTTTCAATAACCTGAGACGGAAACTCAGGATGTGGAAGTAAGCACAATTTCTCCTTAGCTATACTAAATTTTTCCTGAACAAGGTTTGCTGCTGTTTCAGAATGTATATGAACTTTGTCGGCAAGTTTAGCCATACGGGTATGAAGCCTGAGATGTAATTTCAACAATTTTCGACTGTGAGGCTCCAGATTATGAATAGTCCAGACGATTTTACCACCAAATAGCTTGAAAAAGTAAATACAAAGTAACTTCCAGGGCATACCGATCAACGATTTCGTATCCTGAAATTCCAACCAATGATAATGAAGAATAACTTTTTTTGAGAACAGCGCTTTGAGAACAAATTTATAGTGCCCGAAAACAGATACACTTTCAATGTTGTACTTAGCTTCGGCTAACAGCGGCTTATAAAGAAGGTAGAGATAATCTGAGATAGGGTAGTCGGACCTTATTTTTGGCACAACGAATACATAGGAGTACTGTGAGCCCAAAGACGAATATATATCACTTAGTGACTGCTTCTCCATAAAGAAGTATTCTAAAATTTATATTGTAACCCGATAGAATGTAGTGTTCCAAAACCTGTTTTATATGGAACAAGCGCGTAATCTACTTTTATAAGATCTGTGATAAATCCAACCCCAAATGAGATCGGTTTAACAGTGTTTTCCCCTGTTTTATAACCACCTGAAATTTCGAGTACTTCAGCAATATTCAGTATTAAACCCAGATTTAAATAGCTGCTGTTTTCTTTTTCCTCTGATCCCAAAGATTCTCTTGCATTCAATGGTTTAACAAAATCTGTAGCAATGCTTACAAGTATTGGAAGATCAGGGTTTTTTGGATGTGTGAACTCTATCACGTCCAAAGCAACACCCGCTCTAAATAATTCAGGAAGTTCTGTAGGCTGATTGTTGAGATCATCCAGCTTTCCAATGTTCAGAACTGAAACCCCGGTGTTTAATCTGGAATCAAGAAAACTACCGGCTGCCCCAAAATTAAACGCATATCCTGATGATTGATACTGAGCATTTTCTTCATTTAAAAATTGTCCTGTAACACCTAACGACAAATAATCAAATTTATAGGCTAACCCAGCGCTTAAAGAAAGATAAGAAAGAGAGAATTCACCATTCGGGTTTCCGGGGCGATCCCGTTGTTCGATCCCACCTACGCTTGAGCTGTAAATACCGATCGAAATGGCTCTGTTTTCATTTAAAAAATTAACTCCACCAAAAAGGTAATTACTTTCATCGATCCAGCTTGAGTAACCAAGATCAATAGTTGATGAAGCATTAAATACAAGCAATGCAGGGTTTATGTAAGCAGAAGCTGAGCCCATTGGAACCGCAGTTCCAGATTCACTAATGGCTAAACCGGAAGGTGTTGGAGCATTTTCAAGCATTGGAAAACCTGTACTTGTATCCTGAGCATAAACTCCTGTACATATCATGAAAAATATAAAAGTGAAAAAAAGTCTCATAGTTTTAAGCTTAAAGAGAAAACGTGCATATTTGAAACTCTGTTAGGTTCAATTACAAATGCATAACCTATAGAAGGTGAAAGTTTATCAAAAGGAAGATAAAGCGAAAACCCACTACTTGCTCCCCAACTATCCATGTTTGTAAGGTCCGGTAAATTATAACCTCCTCGCAATGTAAATCTTTCATGAGCTTTCCATGAACCTCCAAGCCTAAACTGCTGAACATTTGTATTAAGTTCTGTAATAGACGAAATCAAAATGGGTCGACCATCAGTGATGAAGATTTCTTCTTCTGTGACTTCAGAAGATAAAGCTTGTACTTCATAATCTGCAGAAACAGTATAGTTCTCTCTCTGATAGGCAAATCCCCATTTAAAGCGTGTTGGGAATTTGTTGATCACATTACGGGATTCATTTTGATTGTAAAGTTCAGCTGAATTCCATCTGTATTCTGCAAACATATCCTGTATAGCAAAACCAAAGTTGAGGTGACTGTTAATTTTGTAAAGAAATCCCAGATCGATACCAACACTTGTTTCAGCATCCAGTTCATCATGGTAATCTGCGTAATTCAGCTTAAAACCAAAACCTGCATTAAGCTTCTCACTTAAACGAATTCCAAAAGATGTGAATAGTTGATATTCTGATACATCAAAACTTCCGTTAGGATAACCACTTACAGTCCTGCTGTCAAAATCATTGATTCCTGTTCGCAATAAACTAACTGTTATTCCTGCTGAAGGAGGCAACTGGAAAGCTGCTCCAAAAGTTTGGTGAATTCGATCGTACGAAAGTGAAGACACCGATATATCTAATGGAATATAATCTGAAAACAGTGCTGAATGAGCAGGGTTGTATTGTGCGATGGCTCCGTTTGAAGTAACGGCTGTCATTGCATTTCCCATTCCTAATGCTACCGAACCATGACCAATTCTTTGTGGGGCACCGGCAAACCCACCTGATTGTGATAGAACAGAGCCTGTACTGATAAAAATTATAAATATTATATAAGCTGATTTCATGTTATTCAATTACCAGAATTTTACCTTCTATGGTTCTGTCCGGCATTTCTATTATATAAATATAAGGCGCATTAGCTACCTTTCTTCCCGAATTATCAACTCCATCCCAAACAGCTTCATAAGTACCTGCAGAAAAAGTATCGTTTTCGATTTCACGTACCAAATTCATTCCAAAATCAAACACTCTGATATTAACAGTTCCACTTTCTTTAAGCTCATATTTGATACGAACAAGCTCATGCAGAGTAGGAGAAAAGGGATTAGGGTAGGCGTATGTTTTAACGGGTTTTGCATCAGGCTCAAAAGCATTCCCGCCGCTAAGTGGAAAGTTGACTCTCGTTATTTCCCAGGTTTCACCAAGATCGTCTGATGAAGCCAAACCATCATTTGTTCCTATCCAAACTCTGTTTGTTGTTGAACTGACAGAAAGAAATTCAGTGTTCTCTTTAAGAAATGTATTGGCACTTCGGATCTGAGGGAACTTACTCCAACTGTTTCCATTATTTATAGACACAAAAAGTCCGTTTTCTCCTGCAGCAAATACTGCTCCGTTATTGAACCCGATGCTGTTGATCTTTTCTCCGATAAGATGCTGTGTAAATGTTTCAGCATTATCAGTTGTAGACACGATCCCAAATTGTTCACCGGAGGAAGCATCAATTACCCAGTTTGTCATCCAAATAGAGCCGTTTACAGGATCTTCTTCAATTTCTATTACCCAGTTTCCCAGCAAGCCATCACTGCTGTTATCAAAATTTACATGCTTCCAGGAGATACTGTCCGTTGATGTTGTATAAGCGTCAGCGGAAAAATTAACCCCATTAGCAGAACCGAACCAAACATTATTAGCCGAATCAAGATGTAAGCCAAAGCCAAGTAAATTTAAATCTGACCGGGCATCATATCGGTTTATTGTTGTGTTTTGGTAATTGGAAGACCATGAATAAGAATTTTCAGGAGTTAATGAACTTACACCGGATGGAGGCAGGATCACTTTTTCCCAAGTTGATCCTCTGTTTGTACTTTTTAATAAACCTGAACCCCAGACAGCTGTAAAAATGGTATCCGACTGTATTTGAATATCAAAAGGAGGGGATTGTTGTCGTACTGTGTTTCTGATTCTGAAATATTGAGTTCCTCCATAGGTAAACACGATATCACAATCACCGGTATATGGAACTGAGTCGTCGTCACAATTGTCAGCAGGTTGGCTGTCTAGCGGGAAATCCCTGAATTGCCAATTCTCTCCATTATCGGAAGAAATATAGAATCCGAATCCGGAAGTTATGGGTTGACCATCCAGATCAATATTAAATCCTAAACCGGCAGCAAAATCTGATCCGGAAATATCCATAGAAAATATCCTGCCTTCTCCATTTGTAATACTATCGATTCCGGATGGTTGAAACCAGTCAATACTGTTAGCTACATTAAAATTCAAAGATGGGCTGATCCATAAAGTGTCGCCTGATCCAAGAATATTAGAGACACCATTTTGACGTATACTGTTAAACGGGGAGGTTACAGGGTAAACTGATTGAGCAATGAGACCTGAAGAGAAAAACAGGACCCAAATTATTAGAGCTGAAAATCTATTCATTATCTACTAATTTAAAAGGAGTTTCTAATGTATCAGAACTCAACCCAGATTTATCAATAGCCCAGTAAAATGCTGTTCTGTTATTTGGAGTATTACTACTGTTAATGGTAAAGGTAGTTGTATAAACTGAATCCGAAGAAGCGATATCTCCACTGGAATTACTGCCATCATCAAGCAACTCAAACGGAGTTTCTCTCAATAGTGAACCATCTTCATTTCTGAAATTTAGAAGTACTTTATCAATATTAGATTGGCCGTCAATATCCTGAACTTTTGCGGTAAATAATACAGCAACAGTATTGTTTCCGGAAGGAATTTCAACTTCTTCGGGATTATTTACTTCAAGAATTTCCGGTGGATTAGTAGGGACTCCTGTCTGACGAATAATTGCCTGTGCAAAGTTATTAGTATTTCCATTCAGAGAAGGTGTGATCAATAATGTGTAAGTCTCAAACTCAGTAGTATTGGTTGAAATAGGAATACTTGTTTGAAAGGTAGTTATGGGACTGAAATTTACAGGAAACTTAGCCTGCAGAAACGGTTCGTCATCATCTCCCAAAAACAAGGAATAATACGGAACTGAATCTGCTCCAAAATTAAATCCATCTACGATAATGTTTAAACTAAGAGTAGTGTCCTTTTGTCCATCCTGAGGATCAAAGGAAATAGAGGGGGGGCTAACTACCAAATTTTGAACATAAGGTAGTTCTTCATCGAAATCTTTTGGAGTAAGCGAGTCATCGCAAGAGATGATTGCAGCCCAAATCAAAGTAATAAGAACCAGAGAATAGAATTTAAAAGACAAAAAAATCGCGTTTAATTGATTGAATAGTAATTGTAACGATGCTAAATAGGCGATGTTTTTTTGGTTCGCTTAAATATTAGGAATTCATTGATTAGATAGCAACTTAAATATTGAAAGTTTATTTCTTTGAAATACCGTTGCTATTAAATTTATACCCTGCTATATTTTCATCCATGTTAATCAAGCAACATAATAACACATGGTGGTGGCCCAACGCTTATACAGGCAGTGGGATTGTTGCGTAAACAGATTAACTAAGAAATTACATACACCCACTGTTCCTATGGAAGAGTGGGTTTTTTTTTGACCTTTAGTTTTGCCACTAAAGCACAAAAACACAAACTTAGTGTTTTGGAGTTTTTGTGGCTTCAATAAATACATGAATAAGAACCAATTTTTAGAACTTAGTAAAGGCTATTCAGCTATACCCGTTTATAAAAGGTTATTAGCAGATGTTCTTACACCTGTTTCATTGTTTATGAATATCAGGGAAGGAGCTCGGAATCCGTTTTTATTAGAATCGGTTGAAGGCGGAGAGCAACTAGCCCGGTATTCTTTTATTGGCAGAAATCCCTATCAAACACTTCATTTTGATGGATCGCTTACTTCTTTAAAAAATATAGATAGTAGTGTTAAAATAGACCGTCCGTATTTTGAAGAACTTAAACATCAAACAACCAAGTATACCGAGCCGAAGATACCTGAATTACCACGATTAACTGGAGGAGCAGTAGGGTTTTCTGCTTACGATACGTTCAGATTGGTTGAAGACCTTCCGGATGTGCCGGATGATGATCTTAATTTGCCTGAGGCTGTTTGGTGTTTTTACGATGAGATCTATGCTTTCGATCACGTGAAGCACCAGGTTATTCTTATTAAAACCGTTTTTATAGACGAATCGTCTGATCCTGAAGAGCAATACAAATCAGCATTGGAATCTCTTGAAGAGATGGAAAGTGCTGCAATGGCAGGAAATTATAAAAGACGCGAGTTTACCATAGATCCCGAATCTCTTGTCAGTAATATTGAAAGAGATCAATTCAAAAATATGGTCAATACTGCGAAAGATCATATTTACGAGGGTGATATTTTTCAGGTAGTATTATCCCAAAGGTTTGAAGCTGATATGAGTGGCGATTCTTTCATGCTTTATCGTGCATTGAGAATGGTAAATCCATCACCGTATCTGTTTTTTCTGGATTTTGATGATTTCCAGATCGTAGGATCATCCCCGGAAGTTTTGGTTCGGGTTCAGGATAAAGAAGTCAGAGTTTTGCCTATCGCAGGAACAAGACCAAGAGGAAGTACACATCAGGAAGATCTTGAGCTGGAAGAAGACTTGAAAAATGATCCCAAAGAAGTAGCTGAACATATTATGCTGGTAGATCTGGGAAGAAATGATCTGTCCAGAGTTTCAAAACCGGGAACAGTTATAATGGAAAGAAATCAGGTTATTGAGCGATATTCTCATGTAATGCATATTGTCAGTGATGTTGTGGGTGAAATTTCAGAGGACAGATCTTCTGTAGATGCATTGATGCAGTGCTTTCCTGCAGGAACCGTAAGCGGAGCTCCCAAAATCAGAGCTATGCAGATCATTGATGAACTGGAACCAACCAAAAGAGGTATTTATGCAGGAGCAGTTGGTTACTTTGACTTCTCCGGAAATATGGACACTTGTATTGCGATAAGAACGATGGTTGTTACCAAGAACAAAGTTTATATTCAAGCCGGAGCAGGAATAGTAGCAGACAGCGATCCCACTAAAGAATTTGAAGAAACACAAAACAAAGCCGGGGCATTAGTTCAGGCTCTTAGCGTAGCATTAGATATCGAATGAGTAAAAAAACAATTTTATCAGGAATACAACCTTCGGGAAAACTTCATATTGGAAATTATTTCGGAGCAATGAGGCAACATATAGCCATGCAGGAAGAAGGAGAAGCTTTCTACTTTATTGCCAATTATCATTCTTTGACCTCACTAAATGATGGAAAGCAACTTTACCAAAATACAATCGACGTTACCTTAGATTATTTGGCTTTGGGTTTAGATCCTGAGAAAGCAACATTTTTTGCACAGTCCGATGTTCCTCAGGTTACAGAACTTGCATGGATATTAGGCACACTTTGTCCGGTTAGTTTGATGGAAAAGGGAGTTTCTTATAAGGATAAGATCGCTGCGGGATTAAACCCCAATATTGGCTTGTTTACTTATCCGATCTTACAAGCTGCGGATATTCTTATTTATCATTCCGATGTTGTGCCTGTTGGAGAAGATCAAAAGCAAAATATCGAAATAGCCAGAGATCTAGCAGGAAAATTGAATAGAGCATATGATTCTGAATTTTTAAAAATACCGGAAGATCACATCCTCAAATCAGTAGCCGTTGTTCCCGGAACTGATGGACGAAAAATGAGCAAAAGTTATAACAACACCATTCCATTATTTGCTGAAGGAAAAGCTCTTAAAAAGGTTGTTATGTCTATTGAAACTGATTCCAAAGGGCTGGAAGAACCAAAAGATCCTGATACAGATAACGTTTTTGCACTGATCAAGCTGTTTGGTGATAAAGCAAAGCAAGAAGAAATAGCGGATAAGTATAGAGCCGGAGGATTTGGCTATGGTCATGCTAAATTGGAGCTTCTTGAAATGATAGAAAACTATTTCGGTGCTGCCCGCGAAAAGCGTAAAGAACTGGAAAAGGATCTGGATTATGTGAAAGATGTGCTTAGTGAAGGCGGTAATAAAGCCAGAGAAAGAGCGGAATCTGTTATGGAACCCATTCGTGAAGCAACCGGAATCATCAGGAGTTTTTAAGATGATAAAGGATTATTCATATAGATTATTAAAAAGTCCCCTCTCGAGAGGGGATTTAGGGGTGTGTCGTAAAGGTAAAATTAACGGAACTATCCAGTGATCTTAATTATAGACAACTACGATTCATTTACATACAACCTTGTTCATCTTGTTGCAGCCGTAACTGATGATTATAAAGTAATTCGCAATGATGAACTTACTCTTGATCAGATCAAAGAACTGAATCCTTCAAAGATATTGATCTCTCCGGGTCCGGGAAGACCGGAGAACGCCGGAGTCAGTAAACAACTTATTCAGGAGCTTGGTAAGACCACTCCGATCTTAGGAGTTTGCTTAGGGCATCAAGCCATCGGTGAGGTATTCGGAGCGAAAGTAGATTACGCTCCTAAACTTATGCACGGCAAGGTTTCACAGGTTGAGCATAATGGTAAAAATATTTTCAAAGATATCACTCAGAACTGTACTGCAACTCGTTATCACTCGCTGGTGTTAGCACCCGATTCTATTCCGGAAGTTCTGGAAATAACTGCAAGATCTGAAGATGTAATTATGGGTGTTCGACATAAAGAATATCCGATAGAAGGAATTCAATTTCATCCCGAAAGCATACTAACTACCGAAGGACCAAAAATGATAACCAACTGGTTAACCCAATCATGACATTCAAAAGTATTTTAAATAAACTATCATTTTCAGAAGATCTGACGCTGATCGAAGCAGGTTGGGCACTAACTCAGATCATGGAAGGTGAAGTTCCCGAAGAACAAATCGCTTCATTTCTAACTGCAATGAGAATGAAAGGCGAAACTGTTGACGAGCTAACCGCTTTTGTTAAAGTAATGCGTGACAAGTCGGTCAAAGTAGATGTGGATGTCACAAATGCGATCGATCTTGTCGGAACCGGTGGAGATAAATCAGGTACGTTTAATATTTCAACAGCAGCCAGTTTTGTAGTTGCAGGAGCGGGAGTTCCCGTTATCAAGCACGGAAACCGAAGTGCATCCAGTAAATGCGGTAGTGCAGATGTGTTAGAACATTTAGGAGCTGCAATTGAACTTGGTAAAGAGGGTGTTGAACAAGTTTATTCAGAAGTTGGCATGGCTTTTATGTTTGCTCCGATGTTTCATCCGGCTATGAAATATGTAATGCCTACACGACGACAGCTGGGATTCCGAACATTCTTCAATATTCTGGGACCAATGGCCAATCCTGCAGGAGTTCAAAAGTATGTGATCGGTGCATTCAGCGAAGAAGTAGCAGGTAAAATGATTTCAATACTTTCAAATCTGAATACTGTGTTTGCATATACTTTTAATGCAGATGATGGTTTGGATGAAGTTAGTATTACCGGGAGCTCCACTGTTTTTGAACTTAAAGACAAAAAAGTATCCGAATCGTACAGATTTGACCCAACATCACTGGGTTTTAAGACCTATGAAATGGAACAACTGATGGGCGGTGACGCTGAAAAGAACTCATCTATTCTTAAAAGAATTCTGGCAAATAAATGTACCGATGCCCAGAAAGATATCGTGTTGATAAATGCTACTTTTGCAATCAAAGCATCAGGGTTGGTGAGTTCTTTGGAAGAAGCTAAAGAGAAAGCAGTTGATAGTTTAGAATCAGGAAATGCACGAAAAGTATTCAATAACTTTATTGATGCAACAAACGACGCAATGGGAGTATTTAAGTACTGATGTCAACCATTCTGGATAAAATAGTAGTTCAAACTTCTGAAGATCTTATCAATAGGAAAAAAGAGATCAGTTTTAATGATCTGCAATCTCTGGAAGGGTTTGAAAAGAAACGCATCGATTTTAAGTCTGCATTACAGAAAAAAGATGAAGTTTCTATCATAGCTGAAGTAAAGAAAGGGTCACCATCAAAAGGAGTGATCAGAGAAAACTTTGATCCTATAGAGATTGCTCTCAGATACGAAGAAGGCGGAGCTTCAGCGATTTCTGTATTAACGGATAAACCGTTTTTTATGGGAGATCTGGAATATTCGAATGCGATCTCAAAACGAGTTCAACTTCCTTTGTTGAGAAAGGATTTTATTATTGATCCTTTTCAGATCAAAGAAGCCAGAGCTTATGGAGCTGATGCAGTTTTGATTATCGTGGCTATTACGGATGGTAGTCAATTGAATGAATTAATAGCTGCTGCTAAAGAATTCGAATTATCAGCTTTGGTTGAATGTTATGGTCAAGCAGACTTTGATCGGCTTAGTTTCGACGAAGTAGAGATCCTTGGTGTCAACAATCGTGACCTAAAGAATTTTGAAGTAGATGTACATCGTGGAATCAACATCCTTCAGCAAGCACCGGAAGGAACGATTTTGGTTTCAGAAAGTGGTTTGTCATCAGGAGAAGATATGGCTCTATTGAAAAAAGAAGGAATTCATTCCGCTTTGATCGGTGAATATTTTATGAGACAGAATGATCCCGGAGATGCTGTAATAGAATTAATTGAGTCAGGAATTGAAGTTTTTGAAAAGAATTTGATCAATGAGTAAATCAACAAAAATTAAAATATGCGGAATCACCAATCTCGAAGACGGCAGATTTGCTTCGGGGTTGTTCGTGGACTATTTGGGATTCATATTTTATGAGAAGAGTCCACGGTATATCGAACCTGCTAAAGCCGGAGCTATTATCAATTGGCTGGAAGGACCTGAGAAAGTTGGAGTGTTTGTCAACCAACCGCTTGATGAAGTAAATGCTACAGCCAAAGAAACAGGATTGGATCTGGTTCAGCTTCATGGAAATGAAACACCGGAATATTGTGAGTTGATTGAAAAGCCAATCATTAAAGCCATTCATATTACTCTTGATTCTACAAAGAAATCTTTGCAGGAAAAGATCGATCAGTATAACGATATAGTCGATTTCTTTTTGTTTGATACCAAAGTCGGAGATCAATGGGGAGGAACAGGCAAGACATTCGATTGGGAAAATGTCAAAGATTTGACTTCAAAACCATTCTTTTTATCCGGTGGATTGAATTCTGATAATGTGAAAACAGCTATAGATACTCTGAATCCCTATGCAGTTGATGTCTCAAGCAGCATTGAAGAAGAACGGGGTTTAAAAGATCTCGAAAAAATGGAAATCTTTGTGAATACGGTTAAACCTGTAGAGCTGATTTAGGATGAATATAGATCAAAGAATTAATAGCTTTTCTTGTCATTTCGAGATGAAAACTGACGTAGTCAGGATGACCGAGAAATCTTACAGACTTAGAAAAAGCAAAATAAATTTTAGATGTCTCAATCTTCCGATTTCATCGGAATCAATCGACATGACAAATTAATTTAACAATGACTGAAGAAACCAAAATTAAATACCAACAACCAAACACAAGAGGCTACTTCGGGCAATACGGCGGTAAGTTTGTACCCGAAATACTTATTCCCGCTGTAAGAGCTTTAGAAGAAGAATATGAGCGTGCGAGCAAAGACCCTTCGTTTAATTCACAATTAAATGAGTTGCTCGATGAATACGTGGGCAGACCTACGAAGCTAACTTTTGCAAACAGGTTAACGGAGCATTATGGAAAAGCCCGGATCTATATGAAAAGAGAAGATCTTTGTCATACGGGAGCTCATAAGATCAACAATGCGATCGGACAAGTGCTTTTAGCTCAGAGAATGGGTAAAAAGAGAATTATTGCTGAAACAGGTGCCGGTCAACATGGCGTTGCAACAGCGACTGCCTGCGCGAAGTTTGGTCTGGAATGCGTGGTTTATATGGGCGCTGAAGACATGGTTCGTCAGAAGTTGAATGTAGACCGAATGCATTTACTTGGGGCGGAGGTCAGAAGTGTGGAAAGTGGTTCTAAAACCCTTAAAGATGCAACAAATGAAGCAATTCGGGATTGGGTGACCAACGTAGAAGATACTTTTTATATCATCGGTTCTGTGGTTGGGCCGCATCCTTACCCGATGATGGTTAGAAACTTTCACCGTGTTATTGGCGACGAAACAAAGCGACAGATCATGGTAGCAGAAGGGAAGCTTCCGGATTACTTAATTGCCTGTGTGGGTGGAGGATCGAACGCTATGGGATTCTTTTATCCGTTTATTGAAGATGAGTCTGTGAATATTATCGGGATAGAAGCTGCAGGATTCGGTGTGGATTCCGGCAAGACGGCCGCTACACTTACAAAAGGAACGCCTGGAATTCTACACGGATCCATGAGTTATTTGCTCCACGATGAAAATGGTCAGATCGAGCTGGCTCATTCCATAAGTGCTGGATTGGATTATCCGGGGATCGGACCAGAGCATTCTCATTTATTCGATACGGGAAGAGTAAAATACAATGCAGTAACTGATGATGAAGCAATGGAGGCAGTGAAATTGCTGTCCAAGAAAGAAGGAATTATTCCGGCACTGGAAACGGCTCATGCTTTTGCCTGGTTAGAAAACCTGATATCAACTACGACGGAAGATCAGGTAGTTATCGTAAACTGTTCGGGCAGAGGAGATAAGGACATGGGAACAATATCAGATAATTTGTAACAATTTGCTGTCATATCGATCCCGAGAATTCGGGAGAGATATCTAAAGATTTCCTTCAAAAAGATATTTAGATTTCTCACATCCGTTCGAAATGACAAAACTTAACTTTAGCTGAACATAATTACACAAAAGCACTAAGAATATTTATAAAAAGTCATCCTGATCCCGAAACTTCGGTAGAAGGATCTACACAGTTAACTGGTTGTGCAGATTCATCGCTATCGCTCTGAATGACTAGTCAACCAAAAAAAATTAAACAAGCGAAATCTTTCAGTTTTTCGCTGGCATCAATAGCAGTAAATGAACAGAATTACACAAAAGTTTAAAGAAAAAGCAGCTGATGAAAAGCTTATGAGCTTATTCATTACAGCTGGATATCCTGATCTGGAATCTACCGTTGAGATCGTTTTGGGAATGGAAGAAAACGGAGCGGATATGATCGAGCTGGGAATGCCTTTCAGCGATCCCTTAGCTGATGGTCCAACCATTCAGTATTCCAGTGATATCGCCATTAAAAATGGAATTACTATCGACAAGATCTTTGAAATGGTAGTCGAGATCAGGAAGAAGTCTGAAATACCAATCATCCTGATGGGATATATGAATCCTGTTCTGCGATACGGAGTTCAGGAATTCTGTGAGAAAGCATCAAGATCAGGCGTAGATGGATTGATCTTACCGGATATTCCTGTTGATGAAGATGAAATAATCCGTGAACATGCAGAAGCAAATAATTTGCCGCTGATCCATTTAGTTGCTCCCAACAGCTCAGATATCCGCATGAAGCTAGCCGATTCCAAATCATCCGGCTTTGTATACTGTGTATCAGTAACAGGCGTTACAGGAGCCAGAGACGGAAAAGAAGTATCTGACTCTGTGGATATGTTTATAGAGCGGGTACGCGAAAATATTATCGGTAATCCGGTGATGGTAGGCTTCGGTATAAAATCTCATGAAGATGCCAAGCGTATCGCATCAAATGCCGATGGATTCATAGTTGGAAGTGCGTTAATTAATACCATCAAAAATTCGTATCCTAAACCTGAATGGAAACAAGATCTTTATTCTTTGGTTTACTCATTAAAATTCGGAAACTAAAAAATTGACTATGTCTTTAAGAAAAACAGCTTTTCTATTTACATGTATAGCCGCAACCATACTTTCTGCTTGTGATGGAGATTTCAGATCCAGAGCGCAGGGATCTATTAATGAAGTAATTGTGGTAATGGATTCTGCACATTTCGACAGTAAAACAGCAGAAGCTATCCGTGCTACTTACGGGAAATATCAGTTTCATATGCTGAATCCTGAGGAAAATTATAATCTTTCATTCACTGATATCCGCTCAAATTCGCAATTAGATCGCTTAAAGGGAATGAGAAATGTGATCTTTGCCGGTGTTTTGGATGATACTACAGATGTTTCCGGAGCGATCCGTGGGTTTTTAGACGCCGGAGTTGAAGAAAGAGTGAGAAGTGGTGAAAGTTTTGCTTTCCCAATCAAGGATCAGTGGTATAAAGATCAATATGCACTCATTTTAAGCTCGACTTCAGATTCAGCTCTTGCAGAAAAGATCGTCAACTCAGAGCGTTCATTAATGTCAGATATCCTTGAAAGAGAATTAAGCAGATGGACATATGATGTGTACGAGAAGAAAGAACAAACTCAATATTCGGATTCAATGTGGGTGAATCACGGATTTAAAGTGAGAGTTCAACACGATTATATAGCCAGAATAGACACTTCAGACTTTCTTTCTTTCCGTAGAAATCTGGAAATCAACGATCGTTGGTTCTGGGTTTGGTGGAAAGACGATGTAACCGATATTAATTTCCTTGATTCGGACTGGATCAATGCAACCAGAGATTCACTCAATCAGCTATACATTAAAGGAAGTACAGAGAATAAGTATGTAACCACAGAATATAACGATCGAATTCAGATGAGAATGAACAGTTTTCAGAAAGGCCGATATCTGGCTTATGAAACACAGGGTTGGTGGACAATGGAAAATGCTGCTATGGGCGGACCGTTTGTTAATTTCACTTATTACGATCCCGCTACAAGCAGATTATTTATGATCGAATATTCTCAGTTTGCTCCTTCGGTACGAAAAAAACTTCCTTTTATTCGTCAGTTCAGAGCTATGGGAAGAACCTTTGAAAGCGATTCAACCTGGAATCAACGATCCAGTTAATTGAGTGATAAAAAAGACAAACTTTCTTTTATAAACGATGCTCTTGAGAAACGTAAGCAAGAGCATCAGTTTCGTACTTTAAAGCCCCTGGAGAATCAGGGAGGTGCTCACATTATTAAGAATGATGGTGTTGAGTACATAAACTTCTCCTCTAATGATTATTTGGGACTAAGTGCTCATCCGGAGTTAATTAAAAGATCGAACGATTTTGCTGTCAAGTTCGGGGTTGGTTCGGGGGCTTCTAGATTAGTCACGGGTAATTTTAACCTTCACACAGAGCTTGAAGAAAAATTAACCAGGACATTCCAAAGTGAAGCCGCAATTCTATTTAACTCAGGATTTCAGGCTAATACGAGTATCCTGCCCGCAGTAGCAGACAGAAATTCTTTGATTCTCGCTGATAAGAAAATTCATAACAGCCTGATTCAGGGCACCGTCCTAAGCAGAGCCACTTTTAAACGCTTTGAGCACAATAACTACGATCATCTTGAGGAATTACTCAAGAGTGCAGGCAGCGATCGTTACAATCGAATCTGGATCGTTTCGGAAACGGTTTTCAGTATGGATGGAGACCGAAATGATATCGATCGACTGATTGAGATTTCTGAAAAGTATAATGCTCTTTTGTATTCTGATGATGCTCATGCCATTGGAGTTCTTGGACAAAGAGGGCTGGGCTTGAATTATGGAAAGGAGGGAATAGATATTTCTCTGGGCACTTTTGGAAAAGCTTTTGGTTCCTTTGGTGCTTTTGCTCTTTGTTCAAAAGAAATGAAAGACTATCTGATCAATTTTGCAGGTGGATTTATCTACTCAACTTCACTTCCGCCAAATGTGATTGGAGCTATTGATGCTGCTCTGGATCTGATTCCCGAAATGGATCAGGAAAGAACTCAGTTGATGAATAATGTAGAGTATGTAAGAACTGAAATTCAAAAACTTGGTTTCGATACTTCTGCTTCAGATAGTCAAATTATTCCGGTCATTATTGGGGATGGACAAGAAACAGTTGAATTGTCTAATCAATTGAAAGAAAAAGGATTATGGGTTTCATCTATTCGCCCACCTACGGTGGAAAAAGATGCCTCAAGACTACGTATCACACTTTCAGTAAAGCACACAAAAGAACATATGGATAAACTTTTAAAGGAGCTGGCTGATTGGAAAGGAAAGTAGAAATACTGGCCTATCACGGGTGGGGAATTAATGCTGATTTTTGGAATAACTTAGCTTCCGTAATTCCGGATAGTATCCCTTTAAAGCCTGCCAACCGGGGTTATTTCGGAAAACCGTTTTATCCAAGATTTGATACAGATACCAAATTCAGAGTGGTTTTTACCCATTCCTACGGACTGCACTGGAGTAACTCAGCTGTACTTAGTAAAGCTGATCTGTTAGTGATATTTAACGGTTTTGGTGATTTCCATCCAAGTGATGAAAAGCTTAAGTCTGTCTCTGAAAAAGGGCTGGAATCCATGATCAAAGGCTTTGAAGCTAATTCCGAACAGGTTCTGAGTAAATTTTATAAAAACTGTTTTCATCCTTCTGAATACAAAGCGGAGATACCATCTGAACTGAATAAAGAACTGCTCTTAGAAGATTTAAAGGCACTCAGAAGCACTCGTTTTCCGCTTATCGATCTGGATTTTGGTTCCACCATGGTTGCCATCGACAGTGCAGAAGACAAGATCCTTTTAGAGCCAAGGGGAGAAAACATGCTTGAGGGTCACTACAACAAGAAATTCGTTAAGATCTTTGAGAATGATGGTCATGCGTTGCCATTCATAAATCCGAAAGATTGTTGGTCGTATCTGTGCTCAATCATTCCTATTTTTGAGCGCTATGAAAATAACCGCTGAACAAACTATTTCATCAAAAAGTATTGCCGAAACGTTCTCTGAAGCTGCTGAACAGTATCATCAGAAGGCTGAGATCCAGCAAAAAGTAGCTGATGGACTCATTTCATCGCTCTTGCCCTGGAAAGACACACTTCCCGCCGGAGATATTCTGGAAGTGGGCTGCGGAACAGGATTTTTATCGGAACAGATCATCAAGGAATTTCCTGATCGAAAGAAATTAATAACTGATCTGGCTCCCGGAATGCTTTCATTTTGTAAGAATCAGTTAGGTGAGAATGGTTTGATAAATGATTCGGTCTCTTTTCAAACATTGAATGTGGATGAGATCTCTGATACAGAACCCAAATACAGTCTCATCGTAAGTAATTTTGCCGCCCAGTGGTTTAAAGACACTTCCATGGGTTTAGAAAAACTAAGTGAATTGCTTGTTCCGGGCGGACTTCTGCTCTGCACATTCCCGGGAAATCATACTTTTGAAGAATGGTATTCTAACTGTTTGGAACTGGGGCTGCCTTTTACGGCTAATGCATTTCCTGATGTGGAGGAGGTAGTGATAAAGCTATCCATGAATCCGGTTCAGGTAGACTATTACGAGAACGATCTGTTCCAGGAATTTGATCGTTCTATGGATTTTTTCAGGCACTTGAAAGAGATCGGAGTTCGAAAATCTAAAACAGGTAAACAATTAACTGCTAAACAATTAAAGCTGTTAACTAAGTTTTGGGATGAGAAAGTTTCCAATGAAATCAAGGTTAAATGGCACGTGGTCTATTTGGCTGCTAAAAAAGATATGCAATGAAATTTCCGAAAGAATTTTTTGTAACCGGAACAGACACCGGAATTGGGAAAACATTAGTTTCAGGGATGTTGATGTCTGCTTTAGATGCCACATACTGGAAACCCATCCAAGCAGGACTGGATGAAGAAACCGATACTGAATTTGTACAAAGAGTTTCGAAAGCTGATCCCTCAAGGATATTCCCGGAGAGATACCGATTGGAAACGCCGATGAGTCCGCATGCTGCTGCAGATATCGACGGAGTTAAGATATCCCTGAATGATTTTGAATTGCCTGAGTACAACACAGAACATCTGATAGTAGAAGGGGCTGGCGGATTGATCGTGCCTATTAACTGGGAATACACCGTTTTAGATATGATCGAACGTTTGAAGCTTCCGGTTTTATTGGTGGCAAGAAGCAGTTTAGGAACTTTGAATCACACATTATTATCACTAAAAGCACTCAAAGATCGCGGAATTGAAGTCTTTGCAGTAGTTTTAAACGGAGAAAAACATCCATCAAATAAAGAAACGATTGAAAGATTTGGAAAGATTGATGTATTCGCGATCGAAACTCTTCAAAATGTTGACTCTGAATCATTGAAAAAAGCTTTTAATCAAAACTTTCAATTAAGAATTAAGAATTAAGAATTTTGCTTTTGTCATATCGAGCGGAGCGAGATATCTAAAAATTGCTATCAAAGATATCTTTAGATTTCTCATTATCATTCGAAATGACAGAAAAGTAAAATTCTTAATTCTTAATTGAATAATTCTTAATTCTATGAACAACGTTTGGCATCCATTTACGATCATCAAAGATGCACCTGAGCCTCTTAAGGTAAAGAGTGGAAAGGGAGCTTATCTCACATTAGAAGATGGAAGAGAGGTTCTGGATTGTATTTCGAGCTGGTGGGTGAATATGCATGGACATTCCCATCCTGATATCGCCAAAGCCATTTATGAGCAGGCTAAAACGCTTGAACACGTGATCTTTGCCGGATTTACGCACGATCCTGCAGAGCAGTTAGCGGAATTGATCACTCAGGAATTACCTAAGAATTTAAACAAGGTATTCTTTTCCGATAATGGATCTACCGCTGTAGAAGTAGGTATGAAAATCGCTTATCAGTATTGGAAGAATATTGGTCAGGAGCGAAAGACTTTCATTTGTTTTGAAGGAGCCTATCACGGAGATACGTTAGGGGCGATGTCGGCCGGAGAGCGTTCTATTTTCACAGATGTATTCAAAGACTGGATGTTTGATGTGGAAGTGATCCCGTATCCGGAAACCTGGATGGGAGATGAGAATCGGGCGAATAAAGAAGATGCAGTCATTGAAGAATTAGAAGGTTTGCTCACCAAATATCCGGAGAAGTACGCAGGTATTCTGATGGAACCATTGGTTCAGGGCGCAGGAGGGATGCGAATGTGTTCGGAAGAGTTTCTGCAAAAAGTACACTGGAGCAACCGTCAGTTCGATACTTTGTTATTGTTTGATGAAGTAATGACGGGATTTGGTCGCACGGGCGACTATTTTGCTTGTAAACGAGCTCAAGTGCAGCCCGACATCATTTGCCTGAGTAAAGGAATTACGGGTGGATTTATGCCACTTTCAGTTACGGTGAGTAGTGATGAAATCTACGAAAGCTTTAATTCTTCAGATCCGATAAAAACCTTTTGGCACGGACACAGCTATACCGGAAATCCATTGGGATGTGCCGCGGGAATTGCATCCTGGAAATTATTGAGAGAAAATGCTCCGGTATTCAAAGGAATGGAAGCCATTCACACCAAACATCTGGAAAAGCTGGCTGATCATCCTCGCTTAGAAAAATTCAGAGTTAAAGGAACCATTGCTGCCATGGATATCATCAACGAAGAAGAGGGCGGATACCTGAACTCCGTGGCATCCCGCATCAAAAAAGAATGTGTGGATCATGGATTGCTGCTTCGTCCACTTGGCAATGTGTTGTACCTGATGCCTCCGTATTGTGTGACTGAAGACGAGTTGGATATGATCTATGGGAAGATCGTGGAGTTGGTTTAGTTAGGTAAATTCTATCTCATTCCATCATTTCGCTGAAAGCGGGGTGATGGAGAATTGAACAAGGTTCTGATTTCATTACCAAGCTAAATTTCTTTCCTCTTAGCTAAACTCCATCAGCCGTGCAAAGCCCGACAGATGGATAGCTCGTTAAACTGGTTTAAGGGATTAGGTGTTTCTTATCTGATTTTGTTTATTTTAGTGGAGTTGAAAGGTTCATCATTAATATGCTAGGTGCCATTATCACTTATGAATCAGGAAAGGATTCCCATATATCTAGATAGTAATGTTATTATCGATATGTATAATGGAATTGATGATGAATTAATTGGATTGGTTCTTAGAAGTGTTTTTAATGGACCATATTGTTATCCCTTTACCACTGAACAGATCAACGAAATTGTTGTTGATGGCGATGATCAACTAAGTTCAAATAGACTCAGTTTCCTAAGTAGTATTAGCCAAAATATCTACTTTGAAAGTAGTATGAACAGTATTGGTTTTACTTCTAGTTCTCCATTTCAAGTTTTTGATACAATAAATGAAGTATCATTGGATTTTGATTGGGATAAACATTTAAGTGGCATTCTGACCTTTGAGAATGAGCGTTTAGCGAGATCAGAGTTTGGGTTATCCCCTAATGAACTTAATAATCTTTCCCCAGCTCAGGCCATAGATACAATAAACTCTGCTTTACAAAGCTATGAATATGAGTTAAAAGAAAGTCAAGAAGAGCCTCCAAAGACACTAGATGAAATGATGAGTTACACAAAAAAAATCATGCAAGAGAGTTTTTTCGGTATTTGGAAAAAATTTAATACAGATCCAGAAACACAATTATTTAACATCCAAGTTGTGAGTATGTTTACCATGATGGATACTTTTGGCTTTTGGTCTGATGCTAAATCTACACACAGTAAAGGCTCGAGGTATGCAGATAGCCGACACGCTGAAAATGGAAAACACTTCAGTTTTCTAGTATCGCGTGATAAGAGATTTTTAAAAAAAACTGAAGCAGCTTATTTATACTTTGAGATAGAAACTAAAACGTTGAATACAGATCAATTTAAGCAACAGCTAATATCTGAAATTGGCACCTAACATCTTTAAAAAGGATAAAGTCAAGGGCACATAATTCCCCCAAGATCTTTTAAGTCTTTAGCTATAGCGGTGACTGAAAAGAAACAGTTCAGAAAGTCTCCTGATTTCAGTTACAAATTCTAAGTTTTTTTTTTCATTCCATAGCTTTGTTTGGGAACGTCCGATTGGAGCCTGCCATTGTCGGCAGACAGGAGCTCCTGCTCCTAATAAATCCTGTTAAAATTCTATCTCAATCCGCTTTTGACCAAGATTGCAAAGGATTTACAAGATGAGCAGGATTAAAATAAATCTCATTTGCAGTTAGTAAGTAATTTATTCTTATTCATATAAAATTTAAAAGAGTTAACTGATCTTATATGAGAAGTAAATTATTAGTGTTGGGATTTCTCATTCTTAATTCCTGTATCGATTCATCTCAAAACCGTACATCCTTCTTCGATACTGAGATCAGTTACAAAGAAGTATCCACAGAACAGACTTTTATTTTCGATAACATTTACCGACCACAAGTAATAAAAGTGATCGGGGATAAATTATTGATGTCAGATAATGGAGGCGAATCAGCTTTTCATGTGTTGGAAATCCAGACTGATAACTCAATTACTTATTTGAAAGGAATTGGAAGAACGGGACGAGGTCCGGGTGAATTTACTCGTCTAATGGATTTTATTGATGCCGACTCGATCATTTACGTCTATGATGGTGCACAGTTAAAGTTAGTGGGCTATGATCTTGATCTGAATACTTTGCCTGAAAAAGAAATTAGCCTGAATACCTTAGGAATGGCAAGTTCATTCTATTCTTTAACTCCGGATAAGTTCTTAGCAGTTGGACTGTTTTTTGATGATCGGTTTCAAACCTATGATTCGTCAGGAGAGATTTCAGGTCAGTTTGGAGAAATCATTACCATAAAAGAGAGTTTTACCAAAAGAGATAATGCACTTGCATGGCGATCATTTGGAGCGGTTAATCCGGCAGGAGATCAAGTGTATTTGTTTTCAGCCAATGCTAATCGAATTGAAATGTATAGTTCAGAAGGAGAACTCTTAAAAACTATAAAAGGAAAAGAAAATCCGGTTCCTGAAATGGATTTGGATGAATCGGGTTGGCCGGTCGATAACGGAGGAGTTATGGCTTACGAAGGCTTAGATAGTGATAATCAATATTTGTATGGTTTTTATTCCGGACAGAAGCGTTCATCTTTTAAAAAAGGGGAAGGAGGTTTATTTGAACAAATGAGATTCAAAAAGATTCATAAATTAGATTGGGAACTGAATTTGGTTAAGGCTTTTGAATTAGATCATATTCCCACAAATTTTGTCGCTGATGGTAATGGAGGAGTGTATACAACATCCCAAACAAAAGACGGAACAGTTGTTCGATATGTTGACTTAGACTGATTTAATCTCGTTTCGTAGCTCTGCTGCGAAATGCATGTCGGGGGCTCCTTTACCTAATAAATAAGGTTAAAATTATATCTCAATCCGCTTTTGACCAAGATTGCAAAGGATTTACAAGATTAGCAGGATTGAAATCTTAATTGAAACCTAACTCAGATCACTTCGTAATCCGCTCCAAACTTAAATAAAATCTATAGTTAACTACGTGAGCGATTCTCCTCTAAACCGACCTAAGCAAATCTCCCTGTTCATATTCACGATCATTTTTGGTTTTGCTTTGTTTGTAATTCCGGATGTGTTCTTTGGAGTGACCAAGATCAATGGAGGGAAGATTGGGATCAATCTTCTGTTTATGGCACTGTTTCAGGTGATCACCGTTTCGTTGTTCATCAAATTCTCGTTAAAGAAAACAGGGAAGAGCTTCAAAGACATCGGCTGGGATTTCTCAAAGTGGAAAAAGGATTCCATGCTTGGTTTATTGGTAGGATTAAGCTGGTTAGCATTGCAATTCTTATGGATCATTCCGGCAACCGGAGGAGCAGAGCGAGCAGATGTAACTCATATGATCTCCATGATGGACGGAACGGTTATTGGCTTGATCTCATACATCGCACTGGGAGTGATCGGTGGAGGAATTACCGAAGAGATCTATAACAGAGGGTACTTTATCACCGAAATGAAAAGCATGTTCCAAAATCCTAAAACCGGACTTTGGACAGCCTCCATCATTTCCATTCTGTTTTTCTGCCTCGGACATCTCCCGGCAGATGCACTCGGTTGGTTGGATATCTTAGTTCCAACAATCGCTTATACCATTCTTTTTGTGGTAACAGGCAGATTAACAGCTTCTATTGTCGCTCATGGAGTGTATAATATGACAGCGATCTTGATGGTTTATTTTATTTATTTCTAAAGCCTTTTAACAGATTTAAACTAATTCCGATCTTTTCAAGCTGTATATTTCTGTAGTGAAAAATTTCGCAAACATATTCTTTCTGACAGTTCTGGTTGCATTACCATCTCTGGTACAATCGGACTTTACAGCTTCTAAAGCAGATCAATATAAGCCTGTTCAAATAGCGACAGCCACTTCCAATACCGGAGTTCCTGCGAATGGAATTTACGATCCATTTTTGCTTTTTAGTGCAGAGGCTAATTTTTCTTTTTCAGTTAGAATTCCACAGCCGGAAGTTTCGGAGAAATTACAGGACCGATTTTCAAAAGAAGCCCAAAACAGGACTTCCCATCCAAATAACACCGAGTCATTCATAGTTTCCACTAGTCAGATTGATGTCGGTTTATCCGTTAAAAAACTGATTTATCCTTTCCATTCCTTTTTGTAGAAGAGTGACAACCTGAACACATCGTTCAACCAAACTTTTTTAATTAATACCGATGAATCCAAAAGATTAGTGTGTCGGTATGTCACTATTATCTATAATTATATCAAATATGAAATTCGATTTAAGTTCATTAATTATAACAGTAATCGCACTGTTAGCATTTGTTATTCCTGTAAGTATCGATCAAATAAATAAAAGAAAAGCAGCAAAGACTTTAAAAGAGTTAAGGTCATATGCTTTTAAACAGAAGCTAAACATTGACAAATCTGAGGTTTTTCAACAGGAATACGCTCTTGGTTTAGATACCAAACTAAAAACATTGATCTATATCAAAAATGACAAGACCAATTTTGTTGAAGATTCTTATGATTTAACCCAGTGTACAAAATGCAGATTGTATATACATGAAGTTGAAGAGGAGACTTCAGAATACAAGTACACAGCCTATTTAAGGGTTCAATTTCCATACACGAACACAAAACCTGTAGATCTGGAAATCTACAAGATTAAGAAGAATTTAGCCTATACAGAAGAGGAAACGATGGCCAAAAGAATGATAAAATCTATCAATTCAATAATAATTTAGAACGAAATAGGGACGATAATTATGTTATCGTCCCTTTTAACCTCGTTCCGTACCTCTGGTCCGGAATGCCTGTTAGGAACTCCTGCTCCGATTACCCATCCGCCAATAATTCTAAGGTCGGATTTTAAATGATATCACACTTTAGCCATTCAATTAATTCTGTTACATTCATCTAAATTCAAACCGAATGTAATTATTGATGACTATTAATTGGAATGGAGTTTATCCTGCAGTAACAACTCCTTTTTTTGAAAACGAAGAGCTTGATCTCAAAACCTTTCAACACAATATCGAAGCCCAGATCAATGCGGGAGTAGATGGAATTATCATTGGTGGTTCGTTGGGAGAATCCAGTACGCTAACGCACGATGAACGAATAGAACTTCTTAAAGCCAGTACTGAGCAATCAAAAGGGAGAGTTCCGACATTAGTTAACATTGCGGAGGGATCAACGAGAACAGCTATCGAATTGGCTTTGCGATCCGAGAAAGAAGGAGCAGACGGATTGATGGTTCTGCCACCTATGATGTATAAACCTACCGATGAAGAAACCGTTGCGCATTTTGTAGCTGTGGCTGAAAGTACTTCACTTCCGATCCTGCTTTACAACAACCCGGTGGATTATAAGATCGAGATCACCATGGATATGTTTGAAAAATTTTTGCCTTACGATAACATTCAGGCTGTTAAAGAAAGTACCCGGGATATTTCGAATGTCACCCGACTAAAAAACCGATTTGGTGATCGCTTTAAGATCCTTTGCGGTGTGGATACACTGGCAATGGAAGAATTATTGATGGGAGCCGATGGCTGGGTTGCAGGGCTGGTGGATGCGTTCCCTGCTGAAACCGTTGCTATTTACAGATTAGTAAAGGCGGGTAGAATAAATGAAGCTTTAGATATCTACAGATGGTTTTTGCCGATCCTGGAATTGGATATCAACCCACAACTGGTACAGAATATCAAATTAGCTCAGGTTTATACTGAGTTGGGAACTGAACATGTAAGAGCTCCAAGAAAGAAGCTCATCGGAGAAGAGCGCAAACGAGTCATTGGAATTATAGAAGAAGGGATTAAAGATCGCCCTGATCTTCCTGACTATTTAAGCATAGAGGTATAAATGATTACCGGAAAGAATATTATCGGAAATTCACTTTCAGCAAAAGGAAGCAAGAGTTACAAAACCTTTAACCCAATAAAGAACGAGGAAAATCCTCAGGAGTTTTGGGAAGCCAGTTCTGAAGAAATTGATCGAGCGGTTGAATTGGCAAGCTCGGCTTTTGAAGAGTACAGAAATGCCTCCGGGAAAGATAAAGCGGAATTTCTCAGGGCGATCACCAAAGAGATATCAGCCTTAGGAGATGATCTTGTTCAAATGTATTGTTTGGAATCCGGTTTGCCACAAGGTCGGGCAGAAGGGGAACGAGGTCGAACTATAAATCAACTCATAGCTTTTGCGGATCTGGTTGAAGAAGGTTCTTGGGTGGAAGCAAGTATTGATACAGCAATTCCTGACCGAACTCCGCTACCTAAATCAGATATTCGAAAAATGAATATTCCGCTCGGACCGGTGGTCGTTTTCGGATCGAGTAATTTTCCATTCGCATTTTCTACAGCAGGTGGAGATACCGCTTCAGCTTTGGCAGTCGGCTGTCCGGTGATAGTGAAAGCTCATCCGATGCATTCAGGAACAAGTGAAATGGTAGCATCGGCAATTATAAAAGCTGCGAACAAAACAGGAATGCCGGAAGGAGTATTCTCAAACTTGAACAGCAGCGGAATTGAAGTTGGTCAACTATTAGTATCTCATCCTAAAATAAAAGCCGTGGGGTTTACCGGAAGTATAAAAGGTGGTCGAGCACTGTTTGATCTGGCAGCAAAACGAGAAGAACCGATCCCGGTGTTTGCAGAAATGGGAAGTATTAATCCGGTAGTTATCCTGCCATCTGCTTTAAAAGAGAAATCAGATGAATGGGCGACTCAGTATGCGGGCTCTATCAATTTGGGAGTAGGACAGTTTTGTACGAATCCCGGGCTAATTCTGGGAATAGAAAGCAATGAGTTAAGCGACTTTACCCAAAAACTTGGTTCACAATTAACTTCTCTTGATCAGGGAAGCATGCTTCATCCGAATATTCATTCTTCGTATCAAAAAGGAAGTGACCAGATCTCAGATCAAGATGAAGTTCTGGTTGTTGCTGAAAATGATGGAGACTCAAAACCTAATTTTGCTGATCAGAAGCTGGTTTCGGTAAAGGGAAGTTCTTTTCTGAAAAACAAAAATCTACACAGAGAAATATTCGGGCCTTTTTCTATGATCGTGCAATGCAAAGATGAATCTGAATTATTAGATATCATCAAGAACCTGGAAGGACAACTAACCGGAACCGTATTAGGAAGCGATAAAGAGGTCAAAGATTATTCAAGCATTATTGATGCGTTACAAAACAGAGTAGGGCGAATCATTTTTAACGGTGTGCCTACAGGTGTGGAAGTTTGTCCTTCGATGATGCACGGCGGACCTTATCCGGCTTCCAGCGACAGCAGATATACGGCAGTTGGTACACATGCGATAGCTCGATGGGTGCGACCTTTTGCTTATCAGGACTGGCCGAATGAGTCATTACCACCCGAACTTCAGGATGGGAATCCATTGGGGATCGAACGATTGGTTAACGGAAAAGCGTCAAGAAAATGAGAGCTGAGTTCAAGTGCATTGATGCACACACATGTGGAAATCCCGTGAGATTGGTTGCTGAAGGCGGTCCTAAGCTTATTGGAAATTCGATGAGTGAAAAAAGAGCTCATTTTCTCAGAGAGTTTGACTGGATCAGGAAAGGATTAATGTTTGAGCCCCGTGGTCATGATATGATGAGTGGGAGCATTTTATATCCGCCCTCAGATCCTGAAAATGATATTGGCGTGCTTTTCATCGAAACAAGCGGATGTTTGCCCATGTGTGGACATGGTACTATTGGAACAGTTACCATCATGATCCAGGAAGGATTGGTAAAACCCAAAATACCCGGTCAACTTCGCTTAGAAACTCCAGCCGGATTGGTGAACATTCGATACACAGAGGTATCCGGGAAAGTACAAACCGTACGATTCACGAATATAAAATCCTATTTAGCCAAAGAAACAATAGAAGTAGAATGCTCTGATCTGGGAATTTTAACCGTGGATGTTAGTTACGGCGGAAATTTTTATGCGATCATTGACGAACAGGAAAATTTCAACGGACTTCAGGGTTATTCTGCGAATCAATTAATTGGTTGGAGCAGAGAAATAAGAAGTAAGATCAATGAAGAGCATTCTTTTATTCATCCCGAAGATCCTACAATCAATGGATTGAGCCATATATTATGGTCCGGCAAAACAATCAGCGAAAATTCCACCGCAAGAAATGCTGTTTTCTATGGTGATAAAGCAATAGATCGTTCGCCATGTGGTACAGGTACATCAGCAAGAATGGCTCAGTGGTATGCTCAAGGAAAACTTAATAAAGGGGATGAGTTCATTCACGAAAGCATCATCGGAAGTAAGTTTGTTGGAAGAATAGAAGAAGAAACTGAACTGAATGGAAAAAAGGCTATTGTGCCAAGTATTGAAGGATGGGCGAAAATAACAGGATATAATACCATTATCATTGATGATGAAGACGATCCTTATGCTCAAGGATTTCAGGTTTTATAACATGGTTATATGAAAAAAGTACACATCATAGGCGGTGGAATTATCGGATTAAGCTCTGCTTGGTTCCTGCAAAAAGAGGGCTTTGAAGTCACTGTTATTGATAGAACAGATCTTTCTGACGGTGCGTCTCATGGAAATGCAGGAATGATAGTTCCTAGTCATTTCGTGCCTTTAGCTTCGCCGGGTGTAGTATCTAAAGGAATAAAATGGATGTTCAATTCTAAAAGTCCTTTTTTTGTCAAGCCAAGATTGAATAGTGAGTTAACTCAGTGGCTCTGGAAATTTTACAGATCTTGTACTGTAAATAATGTTGAGAATTCTGTGGCTCTGTTAAAGGATTTCAATGAGCAGAGTAAAGCTTTATATAAAAATTTTGCTGAAAAGGAAGGTTTCGAATTCTGTTTTGAAGAGAATGGTCTGCTCATGCTTTTTAAAGATTCTCATACAGGCGAAGAAGAAATACAGATTGCAGAACAAGCGAAAGAGCTTGGACTTGAGGTTGAGATATTGAACAAAGAAGAAGTTCAGCTAAAAGAGAATAAATTAAAAACGGATGTTGCAGGAGGAGTCTTTTACAAAGGAGATACGCACTTGTATCCCAATAAATTTATAGCAGAGATGGTTAATCATCTCAAAAAAACGGATGTAAGATTTATAACTCAAAAAGAAGTTGTTGACTTCAATACATCAAATGGCAAAGTAGAATCTCTCTTACTTCAAAATGGTGATATCGAAAAGATAGATCAATTGGTGATAGCAGCAGGAAGTTGGTCGGCCAAACTCTTGAAGAAAATTGGTGTTAAAATATTGTTGCAAGACGGAAAAGGCTATTCTCTGACACTTGTTGATCCTAAGATGAAACCCACTTATCCAACGATTCTTTCAGAAGGAAAAGTTGCTATGACCCCAATGGGAAATGATCTCAGGGTAGGAGGAACGCTAGAGATTAGTAATTTTGATCCACGAATAAATCAAAACCGGCTACAAGGAATAGTTGAAAGCGTTCCGAGATATTTCCTCGATTTCGAAATACAGAAATCTGAGCTTGATAAAGTTTGGCATGGATTCAGACCTTGCACTCCAGACGGTTTACCTTATCTGGGTAAATCGCATAAATTTGACAACCTAACGATAGCTACAGGGCACGCCATGATGGGAATGAGCCTTGGTCCTGCAACCGGAAGAATAGTTTCTCAAATTATTTTAAATAAGAAAACCGATCTTGATCTAAGATTGATGAATCCGGATCGGTTTTAAAATACTATTAGAAGTAAAACCTTAAGCCTAAGGCACCATTTCCTGCTAATCTTGTATCCGGAGCTATATCGACAATTGGAACTGCTTCAACAAATGCATCAAATGGTATATTTTCGAAAACGTAATTAAGACCAAAGGGTATCCGAACTCCAAGTTTAGCATTACTATCCAAAATAGTTCTTACTCCAATACCGTAGTAAAAAGCTAAATTAGGATTGTCTTCAAACCAACTATGAAAAAGAAAATCAGAATGAAGATGAAGCGCTTCTGTTTTATCAGATAAAGACCAAGCTGCTCCGACATCAAATGCGGAATTATCAGATAACCATTTCTTAATTGTAAGTCCACTTGGTTCTCCAAGCATGACTCCAATTCCGAAATTATCTTCCTTTTGCTGGGCATTTAATGATTGAGTGCTGCTCAAAATCCCGACAATGAAAAGCAAAAAGAAGAAATATTTTAATTGCTCTTTCAAAAGATCAATCATCTTTACCTGAAAACAAGGCCCAGGCTGTTGCACCTGCAATCAGAGCAAGTCCACTTAAAGCTAATCCAATATTTACATCTCTTTGTACACGTTCTGCTTTAGACAGGTAACTTGAACCAACGCCGTTTTTAGCTATGGCTCTTTCAATTTTTTCGATTCTGTTTTCTACTTCACTGATAGTCTTTTCTTTCAAACTCATGTTTCGTTATTAGATTAAATTTTCTTTGTTCTATTTGTCTAACAAGTAAATAGGGGAATCAGTTTCGGATTTTAATGCTTTTTTGTTATTGAATGGCATTTGCTAAATAAATAAGTAACTCATTATCAATTTTGAACCAAAGATTTAATGGATTAAAGGATAACACGGATATTTAGGACAATAATCAGTGCTAATCCGGCTATCTGATTAATCCGCGGTTCAAAAACTTAAAATGTGAAAAAGAGTTAGGGTAAGTTTCTCGAGTTTATAACCCTGTCAGTGTTGTAATTCAATCAGCTCAGTTTTTCTAATAACGCATACAACATCACCGCCGCAGCAACCGAAACGTTAAGTGAATGCTTTTGCCCAAACTGCGGGATGGCTACAAATTCGTCCATCAATTCGAGAATTTCAGAATCTATACCAGTGACTTCATTTCCCATCACCAGACAGATCTTGTCGTAGTTATTAACATCAAGTTTGTTGAGGGAAATACTTCCCGTAGTTTGCTCAATTCCTAAAATGGAATACCCATCTTTTTTAAGTGATTGAATGATCTCAGTAGCCGTTTCAAAATGCCTCCATTGAACAAACTCTTCTGCACCAATGGCTGTTTTGTTGATCTCAGGTCGGGGAGGAGTAGGAGTGTAACCGGTAAGAATCAATTCAGAAATTCCAAATGCATCTGAAGAACGAAAAACAGAGCCCACATTATGGAGACTTCTAATATTATGAAGGATGACTTTAACCTCAGCTAATTTAGCCGGTGGCTTTTGAGACAGATTCTCTTCAAGTATTTCTTTGGTAGTTAGTTTTTTAGGCATCTTCACTTTTATTTGTCCTAAAATAGAAACTAATACATACTTTTGTACGGATTCTTTGAAGGGTTTTAGGAATAGATTGTTAGGCTATCTCGTGGCGTATGCCCGAGATCTTGATTTCTATATTGGGATACAACCGAGATGGAAATCCAGATTCCTGCCTTCTTTTCTTCAAATCCTCCTTTGAAGGAGGTGTCCGCCAGCTGGCGGACGGAGGATGTTGTGCAGTTTATAAGCTCAGAAACTGCACAACATCCCTCTGATCTCACACAAGTGTTCGATCGGCCTCCCTTCTAAGGGAGATTTTTGTTCTTTGCCTTAAACTCGTACATAAACAAGCAAGGTCTTGAGTCCTGCGGTTGATATTAATAGGCAAAAAAGGAGCTTTGCCTTCTTAAATACTAAAGACGATTTATCTAGCATCTACATCTATAGCAGAACAATCAGTTCACATAAACCGGTGCTTTTACATTAGATTCCTGCTTCCAATTAGGAAATCAAAAGCCTATCATTGGACACAAATTCATACCATGTCCAAAGAACCGCGCAAAGCCGCACTGGCTTTTATTTTTATTACCGTTTTAATTGATGTGATCGGACTTGGAATTATAATCCCGATCATTCCCGCACTTATTGTAGAGCTTACCGGAGAAGGACTATCAAAAGCAGCTCTGTACGGCGGTTGGCTGATGTTTGTGTATGCATTCACTCAGTTTATATGTGCTCCTTTGATCGGAGCTCTCAGTGACCGATTTGGTCGCCGCCCCGTTCTTTTGTTATCGCTGTTCGGATTTGGAATCGATTACATACTGATCGGTTTTGCTCCAAATATTTTCTGGCTGTTTATAGCCCGGTTTATTTCAGGATTGACAGGAGCGAGCATAACTACGGCTAGTGCCTACATTGCTGATATCAGTTCTCCGGAAAAACGTTCACAAAATTTTGGCTTGATCGGAGCGGCTTTTGGTCTAGGATTTATAATCGGTCCAGTGATTGGTGGTCTTTTGGGACAATACGGAACCAGAGTCCCGTTTTTTGCAGCCGCCGGACTTACGTTACTGAATGTAGCTTATGGATATTTTATTCTTCCTGAATCACTTCCCAAAGAAAACCGCCGTAAGTTTGAACTTAAAAGAGCTAACCCGATGGGCTCACTAAAGCAACTGAAATCATTTCCCGGGATTTCAGGATTAGTGATCGTTTTTGGATTGATATATCTCGCTAGTCATGCTACCCAAAGTACTTGGACTTATTACACAATGGAGAAATTTGCCTGGGATGAGAAGATGGTAGGTATTTCACTGGGTGTTGTTGGACTTTGTGTCGCTATCGTGCAAGGAGGATTAACACGAATTGTAATTCCGAAAATAGGAGAAGTAAAATCCGTTTATTTCGGTCTGACGATTTCCTGTCTTGGATTCATAGGTTTTGCTTTTTCGCCCACAGGAGCCATTATGATGGCAATGATAGTTCCATATTGTTTGGGAGGATTTGCAGGACCATCGTTACAGGGAATTGTGTCTAATCAAGTTCCGCAAAACCAGCAAGGCGAACTTCAGGGAGCCTTAACCAGTCTGGTTAGTTTTACATCAATATTTGGTCCGCCCATGATGACCGGTTTGTTTGGATATTTTACTTCAGATGCGGCACCTTTTCAGTTTTCAGGAGCACCATTTTTTATGGGTGCAATTCTGGTTTTAGGAGCTCTTATATTTGCCATTCGTATTCTCAGCACGAAGAACCCAGTTGAGGCATAGGCAGAAATTCTATTAATTATTAGAAAAACACTCTAATAACTCTTATTTTCAGAGAGTTGAAGGGCAGCCGAAAGGTGAGCTCTTCTTTTTATTTCAGAAACCGAATACAAGAAAGATCATGAGTAAGATCCAATATTTATCGCAGGAAGGGTACGATAAACTAGATGCAGAATTAAAAGACCTTAAAACAAGAGGTCGTAAAGAAGTTGCTGAAGATATCGCTGAAGCACGTGCAAAAGGTGATCTAAGTGAGAATGCAGAGTACGATGCCGCTAAAGAGGCGCAGGGACACATGGAAGATCGTATTACAAAACTAGAGGACATTCTAGCAAACGCTCGTGTATTAGATGCGACAGAACTTGATCTGTCACAGGTACGTGTTTTAACCAAAGTCACTATTCTGAATAAAAAGATGAATAAGGAGATGCAGTATACGTTGGTTTCTCCGAATGAAGCTGACTTTAAAGCCGGTAAAATTTCTATTGAATCTCCAATCGGTCAGGCATTAGTAGGGAAAGCAGTTGGTGATGTTGTAACAGTAACCGTTCCTGCAGGCGAGCTCGAATTAGAGATCAAGAAAATCGAAATCTAAATAGGCCAGGCTTTGGAAAAAAAGCTCATTGACGTATATCCTTACAGAATAAACGGCAAGAACGTTGAGTTTTTGATCTTAAAGCGTTCTTCCAAAAAAATATATCCCAATCAATGGCGAATGGTAGGCGGTAAAGTTGTAGAAGGGGAAACCTATTGGCAAGCTGCTATTCGTGAACTGAAAGAAGAAATTTCAGAAAAGCCTTCTAGTTTCTGGACGGTTCCATCGGTAAACTCTTTTTATGAACACAAATCAGATACCATTCATCAAATTCCGGCATTTGCAGCGAAAATAGAATGGACTGATGAACGTATTGAACTGGACGACGAACATACCGGATATATATGGGTTAAAGCTGACCAAATCAATGAGTATATTCATTGGCCGGAACAAAAAAGATTGATACGACTGATAAACGATATCCTAATCAACCAACAAATCCTACCAGAGTGGATCATAGATCTGAAATAACTAAATTATTTTCTTTCATTTTTGTTTGGTTGATAACCTGCAGTTCACTGCTTTCTCAGGATAATTATGGAAAATATACGTTCACACCGGCTCCTGATGTGTGGTATAATTCTGTTGACGGAGTTCGTTTAGGGATCAGAGTTTTAGGTGAACACGAAGGTTCTTTTAAAGATGGTCCGCATCGTCTTGATGCAGGTTTGTGGTTGGGGACAAGTTTCCCCGACAACCCGATTTCTTACTATCTCAGTTTTACTGAGCCTGTTAAGTCAATATCAGATTTTGGTGAAGAGGGAAGTGTTCAGGCTGTTTCCAGTATAAGAACGGGATTTTCAAGCCATTCTCTTTCACTGAATAAACGTTGGCAAGACGGATTTAATGAACTCAGATACAAAGAAGTTTCTGCTTCATTTTCTCAACAAAAGATGTACGAAGTTGCGTACCGACCGTATCCAATACAATGGTCTTCCGGTTGGAAATCACTGGCAGGTATTGAGTTTATGTTGCACAACGAATCTGATGAGAAGACTTTTGAATTAAATCTGGATTTTCAGCAGAATCTCAATCCTGAAAGCCCTTCATTTTCGGTTCTAAATGCTGAAATATGGAATAAGCTGTCTTTAAATGAGCATTTTGGCTTAGCATTACGAGTATTTGGCGGATTTACTTCTGATAATACAGCTCCTGAATTTCTGTATACTGCAAGTTATGCACAACCGATCAACTGGCTTGGAAACGGAATTAGCCGAGCCAAAGGAACGCTTCCAACAAGCTGGCTTGATAATGGTTTGGCTCAGGTTTCAGGTGGTGGGAACCTCAGAGGTTATACTGATACTCAATATTCTGATCTGAGTGTCGCCGGTTTTAACTCCATTGTAGCGCTGAATACAGAATTTGAATTTCCGAATCCGATCAATAGTTCGTTGAAGAATGGAATGATAGGTGAATTCGTGTTTTTGAAAAGCTATGTTTTTGCCGATGTAGGTACTGTTTTTGAAGATAATCCTGTATTACTTGATGCAGGAGTCGGACTTCAATTTTCGATAAATATTCCTGATTTTCTGGGAAAGCCAAGAGGATTTGCTGTCAGATATGAAATTCCTTTCTGGATATCGGAACCTGATGCCGGCAAATCAAGCTTTGAGTTTAGAAATTTGATCGGTTTTGGAGCTGTAATCTCACTTTGATATGAAAGTACTGGTTATAAATTGTGGTAGTTCTTCTATAAAGTATCAATTGATACATACTGAGGACAGAGAAACGCTTTGCAAAGGCTTGGTAGAACGAATCGGAGCAGTTACATCCATTATAAGACAGGAATGGAAAGGAGAGAAGCCGGTAAAGAAATCGCTGGCCCTGGACAATCATACGATTGCTCTCAAAACCGTTATGGAGTTACTTGTTGATGCTGATAATGATTATCTGTCATCATTGGATGAAATTGAGGCTGTAGGACATCGCGTTGTTCATGGTGGGGAGACATTCAAAGATTCAGTACTTATTGATGAAGATGTAGAAGAAGCTATACAGGAAGCTTTTGATATCGCTCCATTGCATAATCCTCCTAATTTGCAGGGAATAAAAGCAGCCAAAGAGCATCTGCCTGACGTTCCGCATGTAGCCGTTTTTGATACAGCTTTTCATCAGACGTTGCCTTCAAAAGCGTATTTGTATGGTATTCCAAACCGACTTTATCGCAGATATAAGATTCGTAGATACGGTTTTCACGGAACCTCTCATTATTACGTAAGCCGAAAGTATTACAAATTAGCTGATGTAAAAAAGAAGGGGTCCAAAATTATTACCTGTCATTTAGGAAATGGAGCTTCCATTACGGCCATTAAAGATGGCGAATCTATCGATACAAGCATGGGTTTTACTCCGTTAGAAGGCTTGGTGATGGGAACACGATCCGGTGATATCGATCCTTCTATCTTATTCTACCTCATAGAGAAAGAGGAATTATCTTTGGCTAATGTTCATGCTCTTTTAAATAAACACAGCGGTTTGCTTGGACTAAGTGGTTATGCCGCAGATATGAGAGATTTGATTGAAGAAGCTGAAGATGGAGACAAGCGATCTCAGGAAGCTATTGACGTTTTTTGTTACCGGGCTAAGAAATATATAGGTTCATATATTGCAAGTATGAATGGGGTGGATGCTATTATCTTTACCGGGGGTATTGGTGAAAATTCTTCTTTAATAAGGTCTAAAATACTTTCGGATATGGATTCGTTTGGTATAGAAATAGACGAGAGTAAAAATAAATTATCCGGAGAGAAACCATTGATCAGTTCTGAAGATTCTAAAGTGGGAGTATATGTTATTCCAACAAATGAAGAACTTGTAATCGCTATTGACGCAGCAAAGATTGCAATTACTTCAAAGCAAACCCCATGGGCCTGATGAAAAATAATATCAGAATTATACTTCTTTTTCCGATAGTCTTTTTGATGGCATGTTCCACCACAACCTGGATCGTAGAAAGCCAGGAAGAAGTTGACAGAGGAGATTATAAACTACTGAACTCAAAATTATTTCTTCAAAAAGTAGGTAAAGTTACACCTGAGCTACCTGTAGCTCAATTCCGACTTAAAGCAGCAAATACTTTTGAATATGCTCAACGAATTAAAACGGACCGATATATTCAAAAATATCGTCCAAGATGGGGATTCTTGGCATTAGGAATGGCTTCCGCCTCTTTGGGCACCTATTCAGCACTTGAATTCTCAGAATCCAATAAACAAGGTCAGCAAATTGCGCTTTTTGGTGCGAGTGCAGCTTTACTTGGGGCTTCTTTTTTAAATATGAAACCAATAGGTGAGCCTCAGCCTACAGGGGAAACCAGATTGTTAAGAAGAACCGGGGTATTTGTAGATACCGATACGCTTGATGCTACCATTAACTCTGAACAGCTTGCTTCCTATTCTATTAGGTACAGGGACCGAGTTTTATTAGAAAACACGGATACAAAAATCACTGGAAATAATTTATCGATCAATTTTCTGGAGGAGTTAAATCCGGATATATTTCCCGGGGAAGAGGATATTTCAATTGATCTTGATATAACGTTCAATGACAGTTTATACAGCTATGAAATTCCTATAAGATCAATTTTTGATCCATTTGTTGTTGTAAGCACCACAGTTACTGCCTTAAGGAATGAAGCTCGCTCAAATTCTCAAAACATTTTAACAGATCTGGCTCAAGGTAGTCAATTAAGACTGGTTGAGACACAAGGAGATTGGGTAAAAGTACTCTATGGTATTTCTGAAAATTGGGTTTCAGCCAGCGATGTTGATATTATTTGGAGACCCTCTCAATTTTCCCGTGAACTTTCTGTTGTGGCAATCCCTAATGTCCCTTTTGGTAGTGTGGATGTTGAAAGGGATATCCCAAGATTAGCTGAGGATGACAGACGGCGTTGGGGATTTATAATTACCAATCAAGGTTACAGCGGAGAGTTACCCGAGAAAGCATACACATATAGAGATGGCCAACTAATTGAAAAATATTTTAATAATGCGCTGGGAATAGTTCCAACTCAAACAATAAAGTTCCAGGATATTTCGGGGAATCAAACAGCTGTTAATGGATTTAATCGATTGGTATCCCGAATAAATAACCGGGAAGTTGATCTAACTGTTTATTTGAACGGATATGCAGAAATAGACCCTCAAACAGATAAGGTCTATTTTCTGGGTACATCATCTGATAGTACTGCTTCTCGAATTGATTTGAATTCTTTGCTCGATGGATTTGCTAACCTTCCTGTACAGAAGTTATCAATTATCGCTGATATTGATTTTATAAAAGGTTCATCAAAGAGAAATTCATTAGATCTTCTGGCTGCAACAATTACAACACAAGTTCCAAATTCAACAGTTGTATTTTCGTCGAATACTGACCAAAGGTCTTATATTTATGCCGAACCAAACGGAGTTCAAAAAAGACACTCCATTTTTACATACTTTTTGGCTGATGCTATCAAAAAAAGAAATACAAATTGGACTGAAATAAGAAAGTATTTGGAAAGGAATGTATCATTTACTTCCCGCAGTATTTTTAATGCGGCTCAGGATATTCGCTTTTTCGGAAGTGATACCTTAAGCCTTACCGACTGATGGGTTTTCTTTTTCTTACACTGAGTGCTGTTTTTTCCCTTTCTGTTGCTCAGGTTTTAAAATTAGTTGAAGTGCGCTCCTTGCGTGTATTAAATGTGCTGGTTATCAATTATCTGGTTGCTGTTATAATCAGTGTTTTCTCAACAGACTGGAACGGATTTGAAGATCCGACAGGCTTAATTCCAATCCTAATCCATTCAGCCATTCTAGGGTTTTTGTTCATTGCCAATTTCATGATCTACAGCAAGAGTATCGATAAAAATGGGATGGGAATCAGCATCGCCGCGATGAGAATGTCATTAGTGTTTCCAATTCTTTTGAGCTTGATGGTCTATAATGAAGATGTAACAACAGGGCTGATCCTTGGGATAGTACTCTCTTTCATTTCTTTAATATTGCTGGTTCCTTCACTAAAAAAAGATCGTAGAGTACAACTCAAATTCGCAGTATTACCTGTTCTGCTTTTCTTTATTTCAGGGATCACTGATTCCGGTTTAAAGGTTTTTGAACGAGAATTTTCAATGCTTTTTGATGAATCTCAGTTTTTATCAGCTTTATTCTTTTTCGCTTTTTTAACCGGATCTGTTGTTCTTTTATTCCGGGGTCAATTTAATTTCAAAATGAAAGAGTTGATCTATGGAGTTTTACTGGGAGTGGTGAACCTGTATTCTTCCTATTTTATTTTATTAGCTTTGAAGGAAATCCCGGGATCGATTGTATTCCCTTTGGTGAACTTAAGCATTGTTTTTGCAGGAACTTTTATAGGTGTTATCTTCTGGAAAGACCGACCTGATAAAAGACAATGGATCGGTTTGGCATTAGCTTCAATATCAATTTTTTTACTGGTTGCCTGATATGAGTATCATTGAGTCTATTAGAGAAAAATCCGCATCAAAGAAAAAGAAGATTGTACTCCCGCGATCATCCGATGAGCGTGTGATTAAAGCAGCTCAATTTCTTCAGAATGAAGGTTTAGCTGATGTAATTCTTCTCAGCAATAAAGATTCCAAGGTTGAAACTCAGAATAGTGAAGTTCTTGATCCTGAAACTGATGAGAAACTCCAAGAATTTGCAGAAGCTTTTTATCAGAAAAGAAAGCACAAAGGAATCACCGAAGAGCAAGCTTTAGAGATAGTAAAAGATCCATTATTTTTTGGAGCTTCTTTGGTTTCAGCGGGATATGCCGACGGTTGTGTTGCCGGTTCGGTTTCAACCACAGGTGATGTTCTGAAAGCCGCCATTCAAACCATCGGACTCAAAAAAGGCTCGAATGTAGTTTCCAGTATTTTCCTGATGAGCTTTCCGGATGGCAAAGTGTTTTCCTATGGTGATTGTGCGGTTGTTCCTTATCCGACTTCAGATCAATTAGCTACCATAGCTTTTGATTCTGCTGTCTCACACAAACTGATAACCGGAGAAGAACCTAAAGTTGCCATGCTTTCATTCAGTACAAAAGGAAGTGCACAACACGAAAGGGTGGAGCTGGTTCAGCAAGCTTTCGAGAAATTGAAAGAATACAATATAGACTTTGCAGTTGACGGAGAACTTCAATTCGATGCTGCTTTCGTTGAATCCGTGGGCAAACGTAAAGCTCCAAACTCAGAAGTAGCAGGGAATGCAAATGTATATATTTTCCCAAACCTTGATGCAGGAAATATTGCTTACAAGATCACTGAACGTCTAGCCGGAGCTACAGCAACCGGGCCAATCATACAAGGACTTGCAAAACCGATGATGGATCTTTCCCGCGGTTGTGAATGGGACGATATTGTGAATACGGCTTGTGTGTGTGCGTTGATGGGTGGTTGATGTTTGAACTTTTTAACTCGCAGGGATGAATCCCATGCTAGCTTATATACGAAGTTATCACAAAGAACATAAGCTAGAAAGGACTTCAGTCCTTGGATTTCTATATCTGTTAATAAATTTCGTTCTATTTCTCGGAATAAATCAAATCTCAATTTCCACACTTCAACATTGAATATTCGTGATTCAATATTCCAGCGGTATCTATCTCACCAATAAACTTTCTCAATCACATCAAATTTAGTTCTGAAGCGGATATTTTGTATCTTTGGACAGAATCTAAATAAGCATATAAAACGCTGAATGAACACTTGTTAAAGTTGGTTATATCAGCGTAAATCAAGATAAAATTATAGACGCACATGAGTGAAGAATTAAGTGACGGTGTAAAAGAACTCGAGTCGATGATCGGCGAAGAGTATAAGTATGGTTTTACTACCGATGTTGAATATGAAGATTTTCCAAAAGGAATCAGTGAAGAGATCGTTCGTGAGCTTTCAAGAGTAAAAGAAGAGCCGGAATGGATGACTGAATTCCGAGTTAAGGCTTATCATGCATGGAAAGAAATGGAAGAGCCAACATGGTTTAATGCTACATACAAAAAACCAGACTTTGAAAACATGCTGTATTATTCAGCACCAAAGAAAAAGCCTCAATTGGATAGTATGGATGATGTAGATCCAAATATCCGTGAGACTTATGAAAAGCTTGGAATTCCATTGGAAGAGCAAAAAATGCTTTCCGGTGTAGCCGTTGATGCTGTTTTTGACAGTGTTTCTATCTTTACTTCGTTCAAAGAGAAGTTAGCAGAAGCAGGAGTGATCTTTTGCTCAATGTCAGAAGCAATTAAAGAGCATCCGGAATTGGTTAAGAAATACATGGCTTCTGTAGTTCCTGTAAGAGATAACTTTTACTCTGCATTGAACTCAGCTGTATTTTCTGATGGGTCGTTTTGCTATATCCCAAAGAATACAAAGTGTCCGATGGAGCTTTCTACCTATTTCCGTATCAACAATATGGAATCAGGTCAGTTTGAAAGAACATTGATCGTAGCTGAAGAAGGAGCAAGCGTAAGCTATTTAGAGGGCTGTACTGCTCCGATGTACGACGAAAACCAATTACATGCTGCGGTTGTGGAACTTGTGGCTTTAGATGATGCCGATATTAAATACTCAACCATTCAGAACTGGTATTCCGGTGATGAAAACGGTAAAGGTGGTATTTATAACTTTGTGACAAAGCGTGGTATCTGCAAAGGAAAGAATTCTCACATCTCATGGACTCAGCTGGAAACAGGTTCAGCAGTAACGTTGAAGTATCCATCTGTGATCTTGAAAGGTGATAACTCAGTTGGAGAATTTTACTCTGTAGCTGTAACTACAAAAAAGCAACAAGCTGATACCGGCACAAAAATGATCCATCTTGGTAAGAACACTAAGAGTACGATCATCTCTAAAGGTATTTCGGCAGGACAGTCTAATAACAGTTACCGTGGAGAAGTGAAAATCTCCAAGAATGCTACCGGATCGAAGAATTACTCAGTTTGTGATTCTATGTTGATCGGACAAGAATGTGGAGCTCATACTTTCCCGTATATCTCATCAGAAAATCCTTCCAGTAGTGTTGAGCATGAAGCTACAACCTCCAGAGTAGGCGAAGAGCAGATCTTTTATCTGATGCAGCGCGGAATCAGTGAGCAGGATGCCATTTCCATGATCATTAATGGATTTGTTAAAGATGTATTGAAAGAACTACCTCTTGAATTCGCAGTTGAAGCTAACAAATTGCTTGATGTGAAACTGGAAGGTAGTGTAGGGTAGAGATTGAAGATAGACTGCCTTTGTCATTTCGACCAAAGGGAGAAATCTAAAATATGCTGTAAAAGCAATTCTTTAGATTTCTCACATCCGTTCGAAATGACAAGCAAAAAAGAAATTAAATAAACAAACAAAAGTAAAAAGCAGAAATAGTGTTAGAAATTAAAAACTTACACGCCTCAGTTGAAGGCGAAGACATTGAAATTTTAAAGGGTGTTAACCTGAAAGTTAATGCCGGTGAAATCCATGCAATCATGGGACCTAACGGAAGCGGTAAAAGTACGCTGGCTAAAGTTGTTTCAGGTCATCCGGAGTATGAAGTAACCGAAGGAGAGATCCTTTTTAACGGTGAAGACATTACTGAATTGGATGCAGATGAAAGAGCTCACATGGGTTTGTTTCTGGCTTTTCAATATCCTGTTGAAGTTCCGGGTATTACTAACAAGACGTTGCTCAGAGAAGCTTATAACACTATTGCCCGCGCAAACGACCGCGAAGAATTAGATCCATTAGAATTTGAAGATTACATCACTGAAAAATTGGATGTAATTGAAATGAAGGATCAGTTTTTAAGCCGCTCTATCAACACTGGTTTTTCCGGTGGTGAGAAAAAGAAGAATGAGATCTTCCAGATGGCGGTATTGAATCCTGTGCTTTCTTTCTTAGATGAAACAGATTCAGGATTGGATATCGATGCTCTTAAAGTGGTTTCAGAAGGAGTAAATAAGATCGCTAATGATGAAAACGCAATTGTAATGATCACTCACTACCAAAGATTGTTGAATTACATCAAGCCGGATCATGTACATGTAATGATGGGCGGAAAGTTGATCAAGTCAGGTGGATTTGAGTTAGCTGAGGAGCTTGAAGCAAACGGCTACGATGCACTGGAAAAAGAATTAGTACTAAATGGCGAGGCTCAATAATGAGTGAAGTAATCCAAAGAGACACAATGTTATCGTACATAACAGGCTCTGTGGAAAGCAGCGCTGAAAGTGTAGCGATTCGTGCAATTAACGAAAGAGGAAGAGAAGATCTCGAAAAAACTCCGTTTCCAACTCGTAAAGACGAAGACTGGAGATTTGTAGATTTGAAATCCATCACTAAAAGTCAGTTTTGTAAGCTGGAAGAAGCCAATGCAGCTGATGTAGGAGATATTTCTGAGCATTATCTGCCGGAGGCAATGAATTGTCGTTTGGTTTTTGTAAATGGTGTTTATAACGAAGAATTATCTTCTGTTGAAGATCTTCCGAACAATGTTATTGTAGGAAACCTTGCTGCTAACGCTGATAACAATTCAGTTAAAGAGCACTTGGGAACCATCACAAATTACGATGACGATGTATTTGCTCCATTTAACGATGCTGCTTTTACAGACGGAGCTTTCATTTATGTTCCTGAAGAGACTGTAGTAAGAACTCCGATTCATATTCTGAATGTGTTTACAGATGCTGAAAAAGCTTTTTACGCAACTCCTCGTTTGTTATACGTTGGTGAAATGTTCTCTAAGTCTACGATCATTGAAGAGCATATCGGCTTAGCTGATAATCAGTATTTGAATGTTCCTGTTACTGAATTCAAGATGTTTACAGGATCAAATGTACATCATGCTAGAATTCAAAGAGACAGCAAAAATGCTTCTCATGTTTCTCGTCCGATTGCAATACTGGACAAGAACGCAGAATACCACTCATACACGATCTGTTTGGGAGCGAAATTATTCCGAAACGATCCAAGAGTAATTCAGAATGCTGAAGAAGTGAACTTTACTGTTGATGGATTGGTATTGATCGATGGCAACCAGATTGCAGATACGCATTCAATTATGGATCACAGATTTGCTCATGCAGGAAGTCATCAGCTACATAAAGTAGTGGTAAATGACAGTGCGCATTCAGTTTTCAACGGAAAGATCTTTGTAGCTAAAGATGCTCAGAAGATCGATTCTTTCCAGGAAAACAGAAATTTATTGCTTTCTGAGAACGGCAAAGTAAACACAAAGCCACAGCTTGAAATTTTTGCTGATGACGTATTGTGTTCGCACGGTGCAACCATCGGTCAGCTTCAGGACGAAGAGGTATTTTATCTTCAAAGTCGTGGATTGACAGAGCAGAAATCACGTGAGCTTTTAGTGTACGCATTTGCTCTTGAAAGCGTTGAAAGTATGGAAGTGGAATCAGTAGAGAAGCTTTTACTGAACGAAGTTATTGAATACACGAATAGAGACGAAAAGTGAATTAGTTAATGGTTATTGGTTAACAAGACTAATAACCATTAACAAATAACCAATCACAATGCCAGAAACAACAACCGACATACCAACTAAAATTAACTGGGAAGAAATTAGAGCTCAGTTTCCCGTACTTCAACAAGAAGTAAACGGTAAGAAATTGGTGTATCTGGATAATGGCGCTTCAAGTCAGATGCCGAAGTCGGTGAGTGATCGTATTGATGCGTATCACAAAAACGAGCATGCTAATGTGCACAGAGGAATTCATTCTCTAAGCCAGAAAGCAACGGATGCTTTTGAAGCAACAAGAAGTAAAGTTCGTGATTTCATCAATGCGGGAAGTCTGGAAGAGATCATTTATACGACCGGGACAACCGATTCTATCAATCTGGTAGCTCAAAGCTACGGACGTAAGAATTTTAAAGCCGGTGACGAGATCCTTGTTTCAGAAATGGAACATCACGCGAATATCGTGCCTTGGCAGATGATAGCGGAAGAAACAGGAGCTAAGCTGAAAGTCATTCCAATGAACGACAAAGGCGAGCTTATCATGGACAAGTTCTATGAATTGTTTTCTGATAAAACCAAAATGGTTGCGGTTGTTCATGTTTCGAATGCTTTGGGATCCATCAATCCTGTAGAAGAAATTATAGAAGCAGCTCATAAACGGAATGTCCCTGTATTGATCGACGGAGCTCAGGCAGTTCCTCATTCAAAAGTGGATGTTCAGGCTTTGGATGCCGATTTCTATACATTCTCGGCTCATAAAATGTGCGGGCCAACAGGTTTCGGAATTTTATACGGCAAGAAAGATCTGCTAAACGCAATGCCTCCGTACAGAGGTGGTGGCGATATGATCGACAAAGTTACGTTTGAAAAAACAACCTGGAATGATCTTCCACATAAATTTGAAGCCGGAACTCCACCGATCTCAGCAGGAATCGGACTGGGCGCAGGAATTGATTTTTTGAATCAGATCGGCATGGAAGCTATTGCTGAAAGAGAGCACGAATTGCTTGAATATGCTACTGAAAAATTAAATCAGATCGAAGGCTTGAAAATTGTCGGTACCGCTGATAAAAAAGCTTCTGTGATCTCATTCTTGTTAGATGGAATTCACCCGACCGATGCAGGAACTATTCTGGATCAACAGGGAATTGCCGTAAGAACAGGACATCATTGCGCTCAGCCGATCATGCAACATTATGACATTCCGGGCACGTTAAGAGCTTCTATTTCGTTTTATAATAACGAAGAGGACATTGACCGATTAGTAGAAGGAATTGAATTAGTAAAAGAATTTTTTGGATAAATAAGTAAACATTATGGCTAAAATTAAAGAAATAGAACGTACTCCTAATCCTGATGCAATGCGATTTGTATTAGATGAACCGCTTACAAACGGAACCACCCGTTCGTTCGAAAGCAGTGTGGAAGCAGAAGGCGATGATCTTGCCTCCGCTTTGTTTGCTATCGACAGCGTTATCAATGTGTATTATGTTGATAAATATGTGACGGTTACGCAGGACGGAAAAGCTGTTTGGTCTGAATTACTCAGAAAACTGGCTCCTCCGATCCGTGAAGCTGAACCGCAAATGGGTGTGGAAGACGATTCTGAAGTTCACGTAAGTAAAGAAGCTCAGGAATCTGATGATCCACGTTTGATCGAGATCAATAAGATGTTGGATGAACAAGTTCGTCCGTATCTGTTGGCTGATGGTGGTGGACTGAAAGTTCTGGGACTGGAAGAAAACCGTTTGAAGGTTCATTATCAGGGAGCTTGCGGAACCTGTCCTACAGCGACCACAGGGACGTTATACGCCATCGAAAGTATGGTAAGACGTGTTGATCCCGAGATTCAGGTAATTTCAGTTTAGAAGGCATTATCATGGATATTTCCATAAGCGACAGAGCTATAGAAAGAATCGATCAGATTCGCACCGAACAAAACGTGCCGAAAGATGCGTTTCTGAAAGTTGGTGTGGTTAGCGGAGGTTGCTCCGGTTTAACGTATGATCTTGATTTTGATAGCGAAGCTGAACCTCAGGAAAATGATAAAGTATTTGAGCTGAATGGAATGAAAGTTCTGATAGATATGAGAAGTTTTCTGTATCTGGCAGGAACCGAGCTTGATTACACTGACGGTTTGGAAGGAGAGGGATTCCATTTTCACAATCCCAATGCCTCCAGAACCTGCTCATGTGGAGAGAGTTTTAGTATTTAGATCGAATGATTTGTCATTTCGACCGGAGGGAGAAATCTAGAGATATCCTCCAAGACTGATTTTTAGATTTCTCACATCCGTTCGAAATGACAGAAATAGTTAAACTCATCACCAAACTATGCAAGAACCCATCATTAACAAAGTAAAAGCGAATACAAAGCTGGTCACTGTAGACCTTGCTAAGTTATTCCATGATTCCACTCCAATTGCGGAGCTGGACATCAAGCAATTCCTGCATATGGAAATGTTGTTGAAGGAAAAAGATTTCCGTCAGCATTTAAAGGATTTTGATTGGTCGCAGTTTGAAGGAAAATATCTTTCTGTGTTCTGTTCAACCGATGCCATTATTGCGCCTTGGGCTTGGATGTTGATCACCAGTCACGCAAAACAATTCGCAGAAGAAGTATTTCATTTGACGAAAAAAGAAGTCACTCACGAACTCTACCGAAGAAAGGTAGAAGCTTTTGATTGGAGTACCTACCAAGACAAATTTATACTCCTGAAAGGTTGCGGAGATATTCACGTTCCTGATTCTATCTATTTACTGGCTACCAATAAGTTAATGGGAACAGCCAAGAAGATCATGTACGGAGAAGCTTGTTCTTTTGTACCCGTTTGGAAAGGGTGATTTTTAGTTAGCCACGAAAGCACAAAGATACAAAAAAATTAACTGGTCATCCCAAACTTGTTTCGTGATCTTTATGAAGCCTTAATCTTTATCCTAACCTGTTTAGTAAATCAAAGTCTTTGACCTTAAGATGCTGAAACGAGTTCAGCATGACGTTGGGGCGAAGCGTGTAGTTTCGTGCCTGTTTGGAAGGGATGATTTTTTAGTTAGCCACGGAAACACAAAGACACAAAAAAAATTAACTGGTCATCCCGAACTTGTTTCGGGATCTTTGTGAAGGCTTTTAGCATAAATCTACTCAGTTAATAGATCAGCGTCATTGTCATTTCGAGTTGAATCAACCACTAGGCTAATGACCGAGAAATCTAAGGTAGCTGTTAAAGGAGAACTTTAGATTTCTCCGTCCGGTTGATATGACAAAGAAGAGATGGGAAGCAGGAGCTTCCCGTGGGCGTTCCCAAGCAGAGCTTAGGAACGAGGTCAATTATGATAGCTCTATGCTTTAACTTTTCCATTATACTCACATTCTGGGCAACTATAAGAGTTATCAATAATCTCATTCGCTTCTAGAGATAATTTACTGTTGCAATTTATACACCTTAAAGCTTCCCCACCAATCACAATTGTATTTGCAAACATATCTCCCAATCGTTGATGATTTTGGGAAAATTTTACCGCTAGAAAAGCAACTATACCGTAAGTAAACAGATCAATTGGATCAATTATTCTTCTTTTGAATGCTTGTAGAAATGTGATTTGTTTACCTTCCTCAGAAAAAACTTTTAGACCAAATGGTAGTTTTCCAAGCGTTGAAGCAAATCTATATTCACAAACCGGAAAATATAGAAACCAGTATACAGGAATTAAAAAAGCTTCAATTCCTTTTATAGATTTAGATCCGTCATGGGATAAAACACCGAATTGATTGATTAGAAAAAATATAAGGGCATAGAATATCCCATAATCGACAATGGTCGCAAACGCTCTTTTTAAAATTTTAGGTTGTATATTTTCAATCATAAACTAATGATAGTAAAATTCTTAAAATGAAAACACTCCTTACAGGCTCATCACGAGGAATAGGTAAATCGGTCGCTGAATTGTTATTGGATAATGGTTATGAGGTTATTGGATCTTCCAGATCAACCATTAATCAATCAAGTAATAACTACACTCATATTGCATGTGATCTGTCAGAAGAGCAAGAAGTTCAAAAGCTAAAGCAGCTTTTCACCGAAGACGAAGTCCCCGAGGTATTAATCAACAACGCCGGGATATTCATGGAAGCTCAGTTTGAGGATTCTGATGAAGACTGGATGACTAAATGGGATAAAACCCAGCAAGTCAATCTTAGGTCTATGGCTTTGATCTCGAAATGGGCAATCAATGCGTGGAAAGAACGAGGAATAGAAGGGAGGATTATCAATATTGCTAGTCGTGCCGGAGTTCGAGGCGACACAGGCGAATACGCAGCTTATGCAGCCAGTAAAGCCGGGATGATCGCTTACACAAAGAGCATCGCACGTAGTTTCGGCAAAGACGGAATTACCGCTTATTCCATTGCTCCGGGTTTTGTTAATACAGATATGGCTCAAGGTTCAATCGAAGTGTACGGAGAAGATTATCTTACAAAAGATCTGGCACTGGATTCCATCGCTCCACCTGAACAAATTGCTGAAATGGCGCTGTTACTAGCTTCCGGAAAACTTACCCACGCCACAGGACAGACTTTTCATATTAACTCGGGTAGTTACTTGGTTTAGTAGTTTGTTTCGCCACGGAAGCACAAAAGCACGGAAATGAACTCGTCATCCCTGTGGATGTTAGATAATTCGTTGACAGTTTAATATTAATAATCGTAGAAAAATTCGCCCTTAGTATTTAAGACGGATCAGTGAGCCCTTCTTAAATACTTCGGCTTGATCTTTTGTCCCGTACGAACGGGATATCAAGACAAAAGTAGGTACCCTTGTGCTAAGTTAAGCCTTTTTATAAGATTCGGTTCCTTGGCTCTGTGTACTTTTGTACCGACAAAAGTACCAAAAGCTCCCGACAAGAATTATTGGCGAGAACTCCATTACATCGACTAATCATTACAAAAGGTCTCCGTTCGTATGATACATATTCAAGAATCAGCCTGAGTGTAATGATTGCTCCTCCGGAGCCGTCGATTTCATTACGTTCTTTCTCGCCAATAATTCTAAAGGTCGGTGTAGTTGGAAACTTTTTCTAAAAACGTCAGGATGTTTAAGCAGAATAATTTTTGTAAGCGAATTAGCTAAGATCTACAATCCCGAACTTGTTTCGGGATCTTTGTGGAGACTGTTAGTCCCATTTCATCTCAATATTTAAATCAAAGTCTTTAAAGCAGAACTCTAGATTTCTCCCTCCGCTCGAAATGACAAAGAAAAAATAAACTTAACTTTTAAAAATCAGCTAAAATAGTGTTTAAGGTTTCACTAGGTCGCATAGCAGTTGATGCCAATTCATTATTAGGATTGAAATATCCCTGAATATCAACCGGATTTCCTTGTACGTCAATTAGTTCTTCGTTGATCCTTTTTTCATTGTCTGACAATGAGTTATAAAGATCAGAGAATTTCGAAGACAGGTCGCTATCCTCAGTTTGGTTTGCTAAAGCTTCAGCCCAATACATCGCAAGATAAAAGTGACTTCCACGGTTGTCTATTTGTCCAAGTCGACGTGCAGGAGACTTGTCGTTTTGCAAAAACTTAGAAGTAGCATTATCTAAAGCTTCACCTAAGATTTTTGCTCTTTGGTTATCAAAGGTTTTACCTAAGTGTTCCAGTGAAACAGCCAGTGCTAAAAACTCTCCTAGTGAATCCCAGCGCAGGTAATTTTCTTCAACAAATTGCTGAACATGTTTTGGAGCAGAACCACCTGCTCCGGTTTCAAACAGTCCGCCGCCATTCATCAAAGGAACAATAGAAAGCATTTTTGCACTGGTTCCAACTTCCAGAATAGGGAAGAGATCGGTTAGATAATCACGTAATACATTTCCTGTTACTGAAATGGTGTCTTTTCCTTGTCTGATGCGTTCCAAAGAAAACCAGGTTGCTTTAACCGGACTCATAATATGAAGTTCAAGTCCGCTAGTATCGTGGTCTTTTAAGTAAGTATTTACTTTTTCGATGAGTTGGGCATCATGTGCACGGTCTTCATCTAACCAGAATACAGCCGGAGAACCGGTATCTCTTGCTCTGGAAACTGCAAGTTTTACCCAATCCTGCACCGGAGCGTCTTTTGTTTGACACATTCTCCAGATATCGCCTTTTTCTACAACGTGTTCGATGAGCGTATTTCCATTGGAGTCTAAAACTCTGACTTTACCATTATTTTCGATCTCAAAAGTTTTGTCATGAGAACCATATTCTTCAGCTTTTTTGGCCATTAAACCTACATTAGGAACACTTCCCATGGTTGTAGGATCATACGCTCCGTGCTTTTTACAATCTTCGATCACAGCCTGATATACATCAGCATAACTGCTGTCCGGAATTACTGCTTTAGTATCCTGCGTTTTTCCTTCTTTGTTCCACATACAGCCGGAAGTTCTGATCATTGCCGGCATGGAAGCATCAATAATAACATCACTTGGCACATGAAGGTTAGTTATTCCTTTGTCAGAATTTACCATCGCAAGATCAGCTTGGTTTTCGTAACAAGCTTCGATGTCCGCTTCAATTTCTTGTCTTTTGTCTTCAGGAAGCTCATCTAATTTTGAAATCAGATCCCCGAATCCGTTGTTGGTATCAACTCCAAGGTTTTGAATGGTCTCAGCGTGCTTTTCGAATACATCTTTGAAGAAGATCTTTACTGCATGACCAAAAATTATAGGGTCAGAAACTTTCATCATCGTTGCTTTCATGTGAAGTGAGAATAAAACTCCCGTTTCTTTCGCTTCTTTGATCTGGATATCCAGAAAACGGAGCAACGCTTTTTTGTTCATTACAGCGGCATCAATAATCTCGCCTTCCAGTAATGAGATTCCATCCTTTAAAACTGTTTTGATACCTGAAATGTCTTCATGTTCAATCGAAACGTCAGTGGCATTACTAAGAGTAACCGATTGTTCCGTAGATCTGAAGTCGCCATGATCCATAGTTGAAACATGAGATTTAGACTCAGCTCTCCATTCACCCATGGAATGAGGATTATTACGAGCGTATTCTTTAACGGCTTTTGGAGCTCTACGATCAGAATTCCCTTCACGCAAAACGGGATTTACCGCACTACCTTTTACTTTATCGTACTGAGACTTGATCTGCTTTTCTTCATCGGTTTTAGGCTCTTCAGGATAATCAGGCAGAGCATAACCTTGCGACTGTAATTCTTTGATAGCAGCATTTAACTGAGGAACAGAAGCACTTATATTCGGAAGCTTGATGATATTTGCTTCGGGCTTCTTTGCAAGTTCACCAAGTTCTGCTAAAGCATCTCCGATACGTTGATCTTCCTTTAAGTAGTCAGGGAAATTTGCGATAATTCGACCTGCTAATGAGATATCTCTGGTTTCAACAGCAACACCGGCTACTTTTGCGTATGATTCAATAATTGGAAGAAAAGAGTAGGTTGCTAAAGCCGGAGCTTCGTCAGTTTTTGTGTAGATGATCTTTGCTTTGTTATCGCTCATTATTCTCTGAAGTCTTTAAATTTAGTTTAGATCGTTTCCCGCCGGAAAGTCACCCGAAGTTAAAAATTAATAGGCTTAGAGTTTACGAAAAAAGGAATACAATTAAGAATTTCTCAATGAAGAATTAACAATTGATTTCATTGAAATTGATCATTGATTCTTTCTTAATTCTTAATTGATATTCTTATATATGCAATGCTTACTTATCTTTTTGATGAAGGATCATCACCACCAAGACCATTACCGTCAATCCAATCAATTTGCACCCATTTGTAGAAGAGCCAGATAAGTTTTTCTTCTCTTTCCCAATAAACATGAGAGTCATTTAGCCAAAAACTTAAAAGTTGATGTGAGTATAATGGCTTGATCTGTATAATTTCTTCAACAAGCCCAAATATATAATTTCCGATTACAACACAATTAAATAGATATAAGTATTTATTATAATTGCATCTACCATCGAACCGTGGACTTTTATTTGAAAATGGTATAGAGTCCATTGAAGCTTTTACCAACTCCCGAAATATAAAATCATATGTAGAAGGATCTTTGGGTAGAGAATCAGATGTATAAATGGAATCTAGATTTAAACTTATTATTGATTCTGCTAATGCCATATCTAAGGTAAATTCTTCCCATAAATCCAGCGAATCTGTATATTTTCTTTTTTCAATTTCGTCTTCAGTATTTATAAGAAAAGTTGGATATGATTCTCCATTAAAGATGAAGCTGGAAGTATCTTTCAATTCACTCATTAAATAGTATTCAACATCAACATTATGTTCATTGGAAAATTCAGTTTTCATCATCTCTGAAATATTCCTCTCTCTTAAACTTTGTTTCCCGATCAAGAAATAAGTAATCAGGTTTATCAGAACTAAAGAGAGTAAAATTAAAAGAGTGTATCGGATGACTTTCATATCACATTATAACAGATTTAGGATCAAAAACTCATATGAAATCTCATTGATTCATTCCTAATTCTTTCATTCCTAATTATTATATTGGCAATGATTGGCGGAGGTACTCCGTTGGTTTCAAAAAGGTTAATTTAACTTCCAGAGCCATGATCAGACCCATGTTCGGTTTCCGCCCGAAGCCAAAAAAATTCGATTTACCATTCAGATACCACGATCCTGAAAAGGAACAACGTGAAGACGAAAGAAGAAAACGTCGTATCAAATTTCAAACACACAACAGAGTTAAGCCAAAGCAAAACGTAAAAGTACTGGCCTTAGCTTTACTGCTGTCACTAGTGGTTTACATCATTACACTTTTATAGGATTTATTTAGTTGAACGAAACGAAGGAAAGCACTTCAGTTATACATCAGTTACCACCGGAAATCAGCAACAAGATTGCTGCAGGTGAAGTTATACAAAGACCGGCTTCCGTAGTTAAGGAGTTATTGGATAATGCCGTTGATGCCGGATCGGATGAGATTAAAATAATTATTGAGCAAGCCGGCAGAACACTCATTCAGGTCATCGATAACGGTTGCGGAATGAGTGAAGAAGACCTTCCGCTTTGTTTTGAACGTCATGCGACCTCAAAGATTAATACGGTTGATGACCTTTTTAAGATCAGAACGCTGGGATTTCGTGGCGAGGCAATGGCTTCCATCGCTTCCGTTTCTCATGTTACTGTAAGATCAAAAAGAGCAGAGGACGATAACGGGTGGGAGTTTGAAGTTGACGGTGGCGATGAAAAGGAGATCAAACCTGTTGCAACTCCTGATGGAACTTCTTTCTCTATTAGAAATCTGTTTTTTAATGTCCCTGCAAGACGCCAATTTCTGAAAACCGATGTTACAGAACTCAGACATATTCTCAGAACGGTTCAATACGCTGCTCTTGCAAACACGAACGTGGCATTTCAGGTTGTAGCAGATGGTGAAGAGATCTACAATCTTCCGGTTCAATCACTTAAAGAAAGAGTTGCTGCAATTTTCGGAGCTCCTTACAAAGCAAGTTTGATAGAGTTTGGGGAAGAAACCAGCTATGTAAAGATCTTTGGATTTGCTTCTGATCCGAAACTTGCTAAAAAAAGCAGGGGAGAGCAATTTCTCTTTGTAAACGGAAGACCATTTCAGCATCGTTATCTTACTCATGTGCTACTCAGTTTATACGATGCCTGGACAAAGAATAATGAGTATCCGTTTTATGCTTTATTCTTTGAAATAGATCCTTCTAAAGTGGATGTAAATGTTCATCCGTCTAAAATGGAAGTTAAGTTTGAGGATGAAAGAAGTGTAATTCAGCTTGCACGATCGGTAGTAAACCGTTCTCTGAATGAACATTTTATGGTTCCGAATATCCAGAGAGAAGAAAATACTTTTCTCGGTGATAACGAAAGTAAAGGATTTGATTCAGGCTTTAGCTTTAATCAAAAGAAAGATGTTCGTCAAAGTGAGTCCGGGTTTCACATTCCATCCAGAATAAACCGAAATCCTGTAAAGGGGAGAGGCGACGAATTTGGTGAGATGTTGTATGGACAATCTTCATCATCAACCGAACAAACTTTCAGTTCCGGAGACTTCAGATCTGAAGACAGTAAACCAAGTGATAATCATGGATTTTTCCAACTGCATAATGCATATATCATTACTCAGACGCGGACAGGAGTTTGTGTTATTGATCAGCATTTGGCTCATAAACGCATCATCTTTGAAAAAGCGATAACTGCTACGGAATCTGCTCTTCCAAGTACTCAGCAGCTTTTATTTGCTCAGACAATGGAGCTGTCAGCCAGCGACTACTCTTTGTTGAAAGAATTACATCCGATCTTACAGAGAATGGGTTTTTCTGTTCAAATGTTGAGTGGAAATACAGCTATGATCAACGGTGTTCCGGCCGATATTGAGATCGGAAACGAACAGGAAGTTTTGATTTCTATGCTTCATCAGTATCAGGATCTTGGAAAGAAAATGAATCTGGAAGCCAGAGATAAATTAGCTATTTCGTTTGCATCCAAAGCGGCCATTCCTAGAGGTAAGAAACTTGGTATTAAAGAAATGGAAGCTTTAGTAGATCAATTATTTGCATGCGACCAACCTTATCTGGATCCTTTGAAAAAGCCCACAATCGTTTATCTTTCCCTGGATGAAATACAGTCTCGGTTCCGTTGATTGGTTAATAGTTAATGGTTAATAGTTTTGAAACTCTTACCATTAACTATTAACCAATAACTTTTACTGATTAGGTCACATTTTAAAATGTCAATTCGGGAAAAAAGCAAAGCCTTACACAAATAAAGATGAATATTCTTGCAATTGAACCATTTTACAGCGGATCTCACAAAGCCTTTTTAAAGGGGCTGATTGAGCATTCAAGTCATACGATCATTCCCATCAAGCTGAATTATAAAGGTTGGAAATGGCGAATGCATGGAGATTCAGTTACACTTGCAGAGCTAACCAGACAGGTTGAGGAAGATATAGATCTGTTGATGGTGAGCAGTATGACAAACCTTCCTGCTTTTATTGCACTAACCAATCCAAGATTCTCTCATACTCCAAAGATCATGTATATGCATGATAATCAGTTTACAAGACCAATTCCGGAAGGAGAGAGTCGCGATCTTACTTTCTGTTATATCAATTATCTGAGTATGCTTGTAGCTGATAAATTAGTTTTCACTTCTCAGTTCCATATTGACGATCTGATGGAGGCGTTACCAAAGTTTCTGGATAATTATCCTGATGACAAACATTACAATACCGTAGAGCAGATCAGGGATAAAAGTATAGTTTTACAGCCCGGTTTAGACCTGAAGAGCTTTAATGAACATCCAGATACCCGATCTAAAAATAAAAATCCGGTAATTGTTTGGAATCAGCGTTGGCAATTTGATCGGAATCCTGCCATGTTCTTCAGAGTGTTGAACAGGTTGAACGATATAGATCTGAAATTCGATCTGATTTTAGCAGGAGATACCAAACACGAGAAGCCTGAAGAATTTGAAAAAGCCTGGCAACGATATGGAACTCACATTACTCATTTTGGTTATGTAGACGACAAAGAAAACTACAGTAAATTACTTCATTCGGGAGATATAGTAGTTTCCACCGCCAGTTATGAGTTCTTTTGTACACCTATTTTAGAAGCTATTTACTGTGGATGTCACCCGTTTGTACCTAATGCTCTTCATTATCCCGAATTGATACCGGAGTCGCTTCACAGTCCGCTTTTACATGCCCCTGTTCTTTATAATGATGAAGATGCTTTATTCAAACATATGAAGGATCTTTTGACCGGAAAGACCAAACCACTCCCGAAGTCTTCCTTACAGAATATTAATAAGCATCTGGACTGGAGCAGAAAAATCAAGGACTACGATCTTTTATTTGAGGCTATGAGTTCAGCTAATTAATGTGGAAAACTTGTTCACAGCTTGGGTTAATTTTTCATTATTTTACAGGGGATTAAATTCATTAAATAATAAACTTAATCCCTCATCCCATGGAAATTCAAAAACTCCCTTTGGTTTTTTTGATCTGTTTTATCCCTTTTTTCAGCACATCATTAAAAGCACAGGTTACCACATCAACTATTCAAGGTATTGTAAAAGATGCTACTGGCGAACCGTTAGCCGGAGCTACAATAGTAGCTGTTCATACACCATCAGGAACTAAATACGGAACTTCTGCTCGCTCTGACGGACGTTATAATTTACCAAACCTTCGTATTGGCGGACCTTATGAAGTAACAGCTTCATTTATAGGCTATGAGGCAAAAAAAATTCAAGAGATATTTTTAACTCTGGGTAAAACACAGACAATAGAAATCACTCTCGACGAAAATGTACAAGGCCTTGAAGAAGTAGTTGTCACTGTTAATCAGGATATAAATGCAGGACGAACAGGTGCATCTACCACTATTGATAATGCCCAGCTCACTAAAGTACCTACCATTTCAAGATCAGCAGGAGATATTTATAAACTATCGCCATCCTCTGACGGTAATTCCTTTGGTGGTAGAAATGATCAGTATAACAACTTTTCGTTGGATGGATCTATTTTTAACAATCCATTCGGACTGGATGCTGCAACTCCCGGCGGTCAATCTAATGCTCAACCTGTTTCGCTGGATGCCATCGACCAAATACAGGTTTCCATAGCGCCATATGATGTAACCCAATCCGGTTTTACAGGAGCATCAGTTAATGCGGTAACAAAATCCGGAACTAACTCTTATCATGGAACGGCGTTTACTTTTTACAGAAATCAGGATTTAACAGGAGGCAAAGTTTCAGGCAATGATATATTTGTACCTGATCTTACTCAATTACAGTCAGGATTTAGTGTAGGCGGACCCATAATTGAAAATAAACTATTCTTCTTTGCTAATTTTGAAGTTGAAAGAAGAGAAGATCTGGGTAGTAATTTCGTAGCAAATGCACCCGGAGTTTCCGGCGATAACGTTTCAAGAGTTCTGGCATCAGATCTGGATGCTGTCAGCAATATTCTGCAAAGCAGATTTGGTTATAGCACGGGAGATTATCAGAAATACAATCGCGATACAGACAGTAATAAAGGATTATTTAAATTAGACTGGAATATCAATGATTTTAATACACTGACTGCTACATTTAATTTCCTTGATGCATACAGAGATCTGAATGCAAACCCCGATGCAATCGGTAGAAGAGGTCCTGATGCAATTACATTGCAATTCGAGAATTCAGGTTACAGAATTAATAATGATATCACCTCTTACATTGTAGAATTGAAATCCAGAATTGGTAATAAGTATTCTAATAAATTTCAGGCAGGATATACTTTCTTTAATGATAAAAGAGACCCATTCAGTGATCCGTTTCCCGTTGTAAATATCAATAAAGACGGGGTACGTTACATTGTAGCGGGGCACGAACCTTTTTCTATCAATAATAGCTTAGATCAACATGTGTATCAGATTACAAATAACTTTGATATGTATTTGGGAGCTCACACCATAACTTTAGGTACGTCATTTGAACGTTTTTCTTTTGACAACTCCTTTAATTTGGGAGTTTATGAACCATTTGGAGTTCCATATCCCGGGGGCACCTTCGGACCTGGTTTTGACAGTGTTCAGGACTTCCTTGATTTCGTAAATGATGGAGATATGGATCCTGTAGTTCAGCACGCCAGAGATACTTTTAATGCAGGCAACTGGGCTTTAGCTGAAACTAATGTTGGTCAATTTGCACTTTATGCACAGGATAAATGGAATGTCACTGAGGATTTCAATCTGACACTCGGAATCAGGATGGATATGCCTCTTTATTTTGACACTGCAGATAAAATTCGCGAAAACATAGAGCGTAAAGGAGGTTTAATTTCAGATGGAGGAACTTACGATCCAACCATTACTTATTACGATGAGAATAATAATGCTGTTCAATTCGATCATACAGAACTCCCTGATCAAAAGCCTTTGTTTTCACCACGTTTAGGTTTCAATTGGGATGTAAACGGTGATCAAAGTTTACAGTTAAGAGGTGGTTCGGGATTATTTACCGGTCGTTTCCCATTCGTATGGATCGGAAACCAGGTCGCAAACCCGGATTTCTTTTTCTACAATGTGACATCACCTGATTTTGAATTTCCGCAGGTATGGAGAACTAACTTAGGAATAGACAAAGCATTTGAAAATGGTCTGGTTCTGTCTACGGATATATCTTACACCAAAGATGTAAATTCAATGCTAGTCAGAAACTATGGTTTGAGATTTCCATCTGCTGAATTAACGGGCGCTGACGACCGTCCATATTATTTGGATGATGAATCCGATAAAGCTCTAAACCCATTTGGTGGCCCCGGTCAAAATGCATATGTGTATACCAATACTGATCAAGGCTATTCTTTTAATTGGAGCGTGGAAGCGAAGAAAATCTGGACAGAAGGCTTGTACACTTCTCTGGCTTACAACTATTTGGATGCACAAACAGTAAGTTCTAATACTCGCGAGATCTCAAGTGATATCTTTGAAGGGAACCCAATTCTGAATAATGCCAACAGACCGGAACTTTCACCGGCGGTATACGGAAACAAACATCGTTTTGTAGGTACAGCCAATAAAACATGGGTCTACAGTATGGAAGACAAATGGTCAACCACAGTTTCTGTATTTGTGGAAGCATCGCAGGGTGGACGATATAGCTACACTTATTCAGGAGATATAAATAACGACGGATCAGGATTAAATGATTTGATCTATATCCCAACTTCTCTTGAATTAACTACTTATTTATTTTCAGGAAATATTGCCGAGCAAATTTCTCAAAGACAGGCCCTTGAGGAATTTATTCAGCAGGATGAGTATTTAAATGACAGAAGAGGTCAGTATGCTGAAAGATATGCTATTCTAAGTCCATGGAGCTCAAGAATGGATATACGGATACTTCAGAATTTAAATCTCAAAGGCACTCAATCTGTGCAATTTAGTATGGATATTCTGAATATTGGCAATCTTATTAATTCAGATTGGGGAGTCCGTGAGATCCCTATCAACACACAACCAATTGGAGTTACTGTTGATCCTACAACCAGAATCCCTACTTATTCTTTTGATGACTCACAATCTTCTTCTTTTGTGGATGATTTCAACTTAGGATCAAGATGGCAGATCCAATTTGGATTGAGATATAATTTCTGATACGACCTTTGTCGAACCTGAAGCCCCTTTTTAACCGAAGGGGCTTTTTTTATAGCTGCGAAATGAACTCCACAATTAATTTAAAATAATCTTCAAATTCGGTTAGTGGTAATGTTTCCGGTCTGTCATAAACATCATGATAAGCTTGAATACCACCCAATGTGTAAATGTAGAATCCGGGAACATCTTGCTGGTCAAACATACAATGATCGCTGTTACAAGCCGCTCCTCTTATTTTGATGTTAGAAAGTAGATCTCGCACTTCATTGATCTGAACCAGTTCATCAAATTTTTCTTTGTAAACAGAACCATTTACAACCTGAATTCCTTCATCTCCGGTTCCGGCAAGATCAAAATTCAATAGAAACTTTATTTCTGAAAGAGGGAAGAGAGGATTCTCAGTGAAATATTTAGAACCGATCAATCCCAGCTCTTCAGCACCGAAAGCTATAAATACTGTGTTGTAGTTTGGCTTGTTTTTCGAATAGTGTTTAGCCAAACTTAGAAGCATCGCAGTTCCACTGGCATTGTCATTTGCACCGTTAAAAATTGCTTGAGGGCCCAGCATTCCTAAATGATCGTAATGGGCTATAAATACAATAGTGGAGTCAGTATTTTTACCTTCTACATATCCGATCACATTCTGAGTTTGATATTTTTCAATAAATGAACTCTTTATATCCAGCTTTAGAGACTTCAAAGTGCCATCTAACGAATCGGAATGAATAATGATCGTAGGATTTGAATTTTGCCTGACTGAGCCTGCCCATGTTAACTTATCTCTGGTGAGTAAGATCGTTCCTTTGGATGGATTCTGCGGATGATATTTCAGAAAGTTGATCACCCCATTTAACTGCTCGTTTTGTTCTTTAGAGAAATTCGACTTATCGAAAGGTTGAACAGCGATCAATTGACCGGAAGAAACTCTGAGTTTGTTTACGAATTTAGCATTATCCAGAATTTCGTCAGCAGTCACAGAAATAACATCGAAAGTACCCTTGAGAGAAGGAGAACCCGGATCTAGTAAATAATCTTTTCCGGCTTCAAGCTCTTTTCCGTTGATTACTACTGATTGTCGATCGGGAAAAGTGTTAACTGATGTTTCGAATTCCTGATAATGGCTGCTATTGAACTTTTTAAGACCAAACTTTTCGAATTCACTTCTGATAAAATCCGCAGCCAGCTTATCTCCGTTTTCAACATAACCTCGACCTTTGAGGCTGTCTGAAGCAAGAATATTTACTGCTTCCCGGGCATAATCTAAAGATTGAGCTGTAATAGATTCCGGAAGGATCAGAAAGGAGAATATTGCAAAAATGAACTTAAGAAGATGAGAATTCATGATTTACCTACCAATTCAAAATTATAGATCTCGTTCATTAGCTTAAAGTGTTTATCTAGTGTATACAAAGTCATTTTTTCTTCTATTACCTGTTGAAGAATCATCAAATCGGGAATACCCACCTTATTAATTCCATACTTAAGATTCATGTATTGATATTCCCTTATTAATTCCCAATCGATTTTTAACGGAACATTGTCTAAAGAATTTAAACTGTCTATTGCTACAGATTGTTGTTGCTTTCTGAGGATAGGAATCAGCTCTGTTAAAATTAACTCATTTACACAGACTAAATTCTCTTCGATAAGACTATCCAGAATTGGAAGTTTACCTTTTTTGAAATACTGAATCCAAACAGAACTATCTACAAGAACCTTATATCTGGACATTTTTATCGGTTTCTTAGAGTATCGAGATCAATATCCAAATCAATGGTGCCCTTCAAAGATATCAACCTTTTTCTCTTTACCTCATCAATACGAGCTTGTAAGGCATCTTTGATCAACTGACTTTTGGTAGTAGCTCCGGTAACTTCCATAGCTTCTTCAATTAGCTTTTTGGGAATATCTAAAGTGGTTCTCATGATTAATTATGCATCAGTGTTTAATAATTGATGCAATTTATATAAAAGAAACCAATTTAACTAGAAAGGCGCATCCTCATCCGGAGCAGGATTGTGCGGCATAGGCGGTGGACCGGAATCTCCCTGATCAAAACTATCCGGTAATTGAGCTTTTCCTTGTGGTTCCCCAAAGAATCCTCCGGAATCAGCAGTAGTAAGATTTTCAAAGCGGGCATAATCCTTAACGAAATAATGCATTTTACTTCCAACCGGTCCGTTTCTTTGCTTTCCAATGATCACTTCAGCAAGACCCGCAGTAGACTGACCATCTTCTGTAGTGGTAATTTTATAGTACTCAGGACGATATAAAAACATCACAACATCGGCATCCTGCTCGATCGAACCTGATTCACGTAAATCACTAAGCTGTGGTCGTTTATCGCCACCACGTTGTTCTACTGCACGACTCAACTGCGAGAGCGCAATCACAGGAACATCAAGTTCTTTGGCCAGTGCTTTAAGTCCACGGGAAATAGAAGCAATTTCCTGCTCACGATTCCCGGTGTCTTTGGTATTCCCCTGCATCAACTGCAGATAATCAATAATGATCAATCCAACATCGTGCTCACTTTTAAGCCGTCGACATTTAGTACGAAGCTCCATCAAAGTGATAGCGGGAGTGTCATCAATAAAAATATCCGCTTCGTGTAAATTACTGGCAGCTTCGATCAATTGTTTGAAACTGTCGTCGTTCAGCGTTCCTTTTCGGGCTTCAGATGCATTTACACGAGCTTCCATAGTCAACAATCTCTGAACTAACGACTGATTCGACATCTCCAAACTGAAGAGAGCTACTGAAGTTCTAAGTTTTTCATCATGATGCATTGCAGCATTTCTGGCTGCCGTCAGTACAAAAGCCGTTTTACCCATGGATGGTCGAGCTGCAATAATGATCAGATCGCCTTTTTGCCAACCGGCCGTCATGGTATCGATAGATAATCCCGTTGGAACTCCGGTGATTCCACCTTCTTTACCGCGCATATCTTCCAGATACTCAAGGGTATCTTTCAGAATTTCTGATACAGGCTTTGAAGCATTCTTGGTCTTATTATTGGCGAGATCAAAAATTCGTTGCTCTGCGTCATCCAAAACATCGTACGCATCTGAAGCAGTGTCGTAAGAATCTTTAATTACATCAGTACAATTCAGGATCAGATTTCGCTTAACCGCTTTCTCAATAATGATCTGAGAATGATATTCGATATTTGCCGCTGAACTTACAGAGCGAGTCAAGTCAGATAAATAGGAGGGACCGCCACAGGCGTCCAGCAAATTATTATCCCGAAGCTCGTTTTCTACCGTCAAAAGATCTAACGGATTATCTCTTTCGGAGAGATTTTTAATGGTTTCGAAAATATGGCGATGAGCAGGCTTGTAGAAATCTTCAGCAACCAACATTCCAAAAGCGATAATAGCAGCTCCGTTTTCGATCAGCATTGCACCCAGAATAGCTTCCTCAACTTCAACTGCCTGAGGTGGTACTCGTCCTTGTTGCTCCAAAATCTTATTGGACTCTACGTAATTGTTTTTTTTGTATGCTGAACCGTTTGTTGCCATTTACTGCTTAGTACCCGTCTAGAACTTTTAAATAAAATTTATGTCATTCAGAGCGAAAGCGAAGAATCTGCACATCTATCGGTTTGTGAAGATCCTTCGGAAGTATCCTCAGGATGACTACTAATTTATATAATTATCTGCTATGGAATGTGACAACTTTACCACATTCTCTCAACATAATTATCCACAATCACGGCCTACCGCCAAGCTCGTCATAACGCTCGCGGAGCTTCTGAACATCTTCCCAGGTTGGACGTTTCCATTGTTTATTTCTGAGCAACGCCGCCGGGTGATAGGTAACCATCAATTCTCTGCCATTAAACTCATGAAATTTGGAACGCATGTTTTTCAGAGAATCGTCTTTGTCTAATAAAGTAGTTCCGGAAACTCTGCCTACACACAAGATCAACTTCGGATCAACCAATTCGATCTGTTTTAATAAATAGGGCAGACTGTTTGCGCGTTCTTCTACTTTGGGATCTCGATTCTCTGGTGGACGATGCTTCAAAATATTAGCGATGTAAATATCATCCCGCTTAAAATTGATGGCTGCCATGATCTTATCCAACAACTGACCGGCTTCTCCAACAAAAGGCTCGCCTTGTTTGTCCTCATTAAATCCGGGAGCTTCGCCGATGATCATCAAGTCAGCATTCGGATTTCCAACTCCAAACACCAGATTAGTGCCTTCCAGATCGGTTTTTAAAGTCTCTGCCTTTTTACATAGTGCTTTCAGCTCTTCTAAAGTTGAACACTGAGCGATAAGTTCTGCTTCGGTTAATTCAGGCTCAACTTCTTCAGTTTGATACTCTGTTTTCACTTCTTCAACAGAAACCGATGATTCTTCTACAGCTTTCCCTTCAATATTTTCGTGATTTTGTGCTTTCGCGGCAACCTCAGTTTCTTTACTAACACTTTCGTGCTTTTGTGATTCCGTGGTTGAAACCTCTTCTTGTTTATGAACTTCAGAAACTACTTTAACCTCGTTATTCTCTTTTTTGTGATTCTGTGTTTTTGTAGCTAAAGCCTCTTCATGCGTCACAGAAAAATCACCGTACATTTCTTTTTGTTGATTCAGAAACCGAATCGTTCTGCTGATAAGATCATTTTCGGATTCAGCCATCAATGAGCTCCGCAATGGCTTGTTCTTCTTGTTGAACGGATTCAGAAAGCGTTCCTAAAAAATGTCCTTCACTGGTGATCGAAGTCAACTCAATATCCTGAATGGTATTTACCAATCGCTCATTAAACGGGATTGCCACACGCACGTAATTGTTGGTCCAGCCAAACATCAATCCGTCTTTTTCTGATTCTTCAAACAGGGCAGGGCGCACTTCGCCTTCAAATCGGGAATCGAATTCAAAACGCTTCTTCTTCGAAAGTCTTCTGAGTTTGTGAGTTCGTTTTTTACGCTCTTGTTTAGGGATCACAGGTTTTAGAGAAAGCGCATGGGTGTTTGGTCGCTCGGAATAGGTAAACACATGCAGATATGAAACATCCAGTGAATTAATGAAATCAAACGATTTCTGAAACAATTCTTCCGTTTCGCCCGGGTGACCGGTAATTACATCTACGCCAATACAAGCATCGGGAATCAATTCTCTGATCAACTCCACTCTGCTTCTGTACAGATCAGATTTATAACGCCTTCTCATGATCTTGAGCATTTCATCAGAGCCGCTCTGAAGCGGAATATGGAAATGCGGTTGTAATTTCTTTGAAGTAGCAGCGAATCGGATGATCTCTTCGGTCAATAAATTCGGCTCGATAGAAGAAACACGTAATCGCTCCAAACCTTTTACTTCGTCCAGCGCTTGCAAAAGCATATAGAAGTTCTCATCGGTTCCGTAACCGAAATCTCCGGAGTTCACACCTGTAACAATAATTTCTTTGAATCCTTCGGATACCAACTGTTCAGCATTGCGAACAACCGTTGCTATCTTAGGACTTCTACTCGCTCCACGAGCTAACGGAATGGTACAAAAAGAACATTTATAATTACAGCCGTCCTGAACCTTTAGAAAAGCGCGGGTTCTGTCGTCTGAAGAAAACGCATTATGAAAATCCACCGCTTCATTAACATCGGTGTTGTGGATGATGGTTTTTTCCTGCTTCACGAAATCATCAAAGAGATCCAGCAGATGAAACTTATCCTTTGCGCCAAGTACTACATCCACGCCTTCGATCTGAGCAATTTCTTCAGGCTCCAACTGAGCATAACAACCCACCACAGCCACAAAAGCATCGGGGTTTCTTCGGAGAGCTTGTCTTACCGTTTTTCTACAGGCAGAATTGGCATCCAGAGTCACGGAACAGGTATTTATAACATATACATCGGCTTTGTCATCAAACTCTTTGAGCTCAAATCCTTCGTCCTCAAAGTCTCTTCTCATGGAAGAAGTTTCCGAGAAATTTAACTTACAACCTAATGTTTCAAATGCGGCACTTTTCATGCGTCAAAGATAAGCAGAAAGAGGAGGGAATGCAGGGAGAATTTTTGTTGGTGGCTTAATTAAATTTATACGGTTTTAAGATTTAATTGAAGTGGTCTTTTATGTAAAGTGAATTCTTTAATGGAAGTCACAGACTTCCTGAACTTATACTTTCAAGTTAGAAACTTGAAAGATCTTGGGACAGTTGAACTAGGTAGGGGAAGAGTTAGCATTATTATTTTAAGAACGTTTTAATCATTATTCTTATTAAATATCATTAAATGATTAATCAAAACTTCAAATCCAAAAATTATTTCGTTTAATAAATCAACTTGATCGTCTTCAACTCCACTATAATTATGAACGAATAGATTACGAACATCATAAATTAGGTCTCCAATTTCATTTCTTTCTTCAACTTTATATTTATCTAAAAATTCGCGGCAATCTCTTTTTAAATTAACTAAAGCACTATCTTCAAAAGTACCACTGTTAGTTTTTAAATGATTAAGAACCCTTCTTATATTTTTGCGCTCATTCCTAACATTATTAATAGACTCAATAAAATTATTCTTTGTTATATTCTTACTGTTATAATCATCGAGCAACCTCTCAAATTCATCATTAAATAGATCAGAGAGATGATTTTCGATAAACTGGTAAATAAGATGAAATCTTATCAAGTGGTGATCAAAAGATTTTAGATAATTAGTGTAAAGTTTCCTTGAATAGTTTGTCTTATATACTGGATTTATAGCTTTTCTGATATTTATTTTTTTCTTACCCCTATACCAATCAACAATAATATCATTTGGGCATTTATATTTAAGCTTGAATTCATTTTTTAAATAATAACCGTGATTTGCTAAGGAAGGCAAATAATCATGAATATCTGGTTTACTACCTAAATCTTTATGTGAGATGATGAAAATTACCATATCATCATCAAATAAGTCACTTAGAACAAAGCTTTGTTTATTTTTAGATATTTCTTTTTTAAAAAAAAAAGAAGTTGATAAAAGTTTTTGATAGGCTAAATACCTGAACTGGTTAAACCATTCTAGATCTGAAAAGTCATTATCATTGCTTTCTAAAGTAGATAAAGGAAAAATCCATCCAATTCCTTTATTCAGATTACTTTCATTAACCAAAAATATATCATTTTCTGCATCTAGTGATTTATTTTCAAATATGAACAAGTCGTATAGTTCTGGGTCATATTCATCTGAAACTTTATTAGGAACGAATGAAACGTTAAATGAGTCATTTAAATCGTCATTTGAAAGTATAAATGTGGAAGTATCAAGATCAAAGGATATTTTGTCTAGTATTTTCTTATTAAAAAAAATAGACATAAATACTATTGTGTTTTACTTAAATAAGTAATGAAAGCTTCGTTTACAGCTTTATCTAAATCTAGATAGGCCTCTCCTTTAGAGTTAAAAAGCTCTCTAAATAAAAAGTGAAAAAACATTCGTTGATCATTCCCTATTTTCTTTGCAATAGTTCTAATCTCGTCAAGCTTAGCTATTAAGTTGTTTAAAGTTTCATCCAAATTGTTGAGCTTAATATCTTTTAAAAGTAGGTCGGTATCCTTTATTTCATCAATAATATCAAAATCAACAAGTTTACCAATTGCTGATCCAAAGCCAGTCATAACTTGTGATTTCGTAAAAATCTTTTTTGCATTTCTTCCAAAGGGTTGCCCTGATAAACTTTTATCACCCTCATATTCCCAACCATCAGATTTCTCCATTAAATTCTTTACAAGATTGTGATAAGTAAAAAGAAAATCTTTGAATAGATCTGTGTCTTGATTCTCTTTAGATAGTTTTTCTAGTGTTTTAATATTTTCAAGTATATCATTTCTATCTAGGGTGAGGTAATCTCTGTCTATGTATGAATTAAATCCTTCAATAATATCTTTAAATTTATATTCACCATCCTTTTGAGGCGTCTTATCATCAGCCTCCAATAATAACTTGATACCATCTAAGTCGTCATCTAAATAATCGGAATAAAGTATTTCAATTTGATGCCTCAATGACATTGGTGTTTGACCTGAATTAAGAGTCAACATGCGATATAAAATTCCTAATTTATCTATACCGACATAAATTTCTATACGTATAGTAAATTTAGAAATCTTTTTTAATGATGAATCATCACCTGAAGTTCTTAAATTACTAAAAAGATCACGAATAGTGTATGTTCTTTGCAATCCATCAAGAATGATTAGATTCTTTTGATGTTCTTTAATTAAACTTTCTAATTTTTCTGGACTCTCCTCTATAAGTTTTGAATCAAAAATTCCTTTGGTATTTTTTGATAGAGCTAAGACTATCGGTGGGATTATACAGCCAGTTCTAAGATCTTCTTTTAATAAACTATAAACTGTAGAAGATGATTTTACTCTTCTTCTTTGAAATGCATTGTTCTTAAGAATACTTTCAGCAATTAAAAGGTATTCTTCCATATTGATTTCAAATAGCAAATTATATGCTTTAACTTTTTTATCGAATTGTTTATTAATTAATTTCATGTAAATAGATTATTCAATTACTATATGAAAAGTCTGAAATGTACATTATTATCATAACTTTCTTAAATTTGTACTCCTAATAAATCGGAAATAATAAACGGAATTATAGGAATAATACAAACAAGAGTTTATTTAGAAGAGATGGAAGGATTAGTTTTGTGTATACATCTAAAGTGATAGGCAACATTAAAATCCTCCTTTGAAGGAGGTGTCCGCCGGCTGGCGGACGGAGGATGTTGTGCAGTTTACAAGCTCAGAAACTGCACAACATCCCTCTGATCTCACACAAGTGTTCGATCGGTCTCCCTTCAAAGGGAGATTTGTTTCTTTTATGTTATTTAGAGCGGATGTGAGAAATCTGGAAATCTGCTTTAAAGCAATCTTTAGATTTCTCAGTCGGCAAGCTCCTTCGAAATGACAAAGTATTTAGTGATTTGGAACTTTGATGGCAAGAGCAAAGCCATTACATAAGATCCTGAAACAAGGTTCAGGATGACCCTGCTAAATATTTCGGCTTGATCTTTTGTCCCGTTGGAACGGGATATCAAGACAAAAGTAAGCCCTATTCCTTTACCTTTGCAAGATTACTCGCAGGACTAAAGTCCATGCTTGTTTATGCACGAGTTTAAGAAAAGAACATAAGCTAGAAGGGGATTTACCCCCGGGTTTCTAATATCCATCAAATAATATAAACGTTAATGTGTTTTAGCGCTTCGTGCTTCCGTGGCAAAAAACCATCTATCTATAATCCAGCATATTCGAATAAGCATGGCACATCATTTCCTGAGAGGCACCGGCGAAGTACATCATAAAAACGGTAAGGTTTGCGATCTGAACTCTGAAGTAGCCGTTGTCTTTATATTTTCGGGATGAAACGATCGCATCTTTTTGGATGATCCGAAAGTTGGTTGATTTCTGAATTTTCTCGATCAGATCATAATCTTCCATGATCTTGTAATCTTCTCTGAAACCTCCAAGTTCATCAAATAAACTTCGGGTGATAAATAAGGTTTGGTCACCGCCACGAACCATAATTCGATCAAATCGAGTGCAATAGGAGTTTATTCGAAGCAAGGGAGTGTAATAGTGATCAAATTTGTAGCGATAACATCCTGATTGAAATCCCATTTCCAAAGATTCTGTAATATCATCAGCAAACGAAAAAGGAGGGATGGAATCGGCATGAACAAAATACAGGATCTCATTTGTTGAAGCTTCAACACCTACGTTCATTTGTGCTGCACGACCTTTACGCTCGGAAATGATACATTTGATTCCCAAAGATTCAACGATCTCAGCTGTTTTATCCTGACTTCCACCATCAACAACAACGATCTCTGATTGCGAATCTGAACTAATTCCGGCTTTCAGATGCTTTAGTAAATCCGAAATGGATTCTTCTTCGTTATAAGTAGGGATGATAATACTTAGGGACATCGAGAAATTTAAAGTTTCGTGATGATATATTTAAGAATTTGAATGATATTAATTTACGCAATCAAAAATGAAACAGATTTTACTAAATAAACTAACAGCTATGAAGTTTTTTTGCTCAATACTTTTACTAGCAGGCTTTTTGCTACCAAATCAAAAGGTCCAGGCTCAGGATATGGAAACAGATTCATTGATCACTGATTCAACTTCCTATGCAGAAATTTCTATGATCTTGCTTCAGAGTGTGAGAGAGGGTGAGTCAACCCAACAAATTGAAGATATGCTGGCCAATGTAAGCCCTGAAGAGCTGAATGCCGATCTGGATAGTGAATCAGAAAAAAAGGCTTTTTGGTTGAACATCTACAATGCATACGTACAGATCCTGTTGCTCGATAAACCCGAATTATTTGAGGATAGAAATTCCTGGTTTGGATACAATTTCTTTTCATCGCCACAAGTTACCATAGCCGGAAAAGAATTGAGTTTTGATACTATTGAGCATGGAATTATTCGTCATTCAAAGATCAAACTTTCTATGGGATATTGGGATAAATGGTTTCCAAGTGATTTCGAAAAAATGTTTCGTTGGGACGAGGTAGATCCCCGAATTCATCTGGCATTAAACTGCGGTGCAAAATCATGTCCATACATTGCTGTTTTTGATCCTGAAAGGGTAGAAGAGCAGTTAGATATAATTTCCAAGCAGTATTTAGAAAAGACCACAGTTTACGATGCAGAAAAAGATAAAGTTAAAGTTAATGCGCTAATGAGTTGGTTCAGAGCCGACTTTGGCGGAAAGGACGGAGCAGTAGAAATGCTGAAGAAGTACAAGATCATTCCTCAGGACGCCGATCCTTCCGTTTCATTTCTGGAATACGACTGGACGTTGGAGTTGGGTAATTATACAGATATCTAGTTTTTGGAATAGCTCCAGAAATCAACCCGGTCTAATGCTATATAAGGAACAGCAATAATTTTATTGGTTCTGTCGATGCCAATATCTGCCGGTCTGCCAATGGTGTTGATCAAAATCTTGTTTGTATTTCCGTCATGAACACGAATGCTTTGGTCAACCTGACTGGCAACTAAAAGCAATCCTTCATCAAATTCTAAGCCATCAAAGTTACCGCCTTGAAAAGTATAATGACTCTTAACTTCTCCGGCTGAATTGAAAGAATAGAACGTAGTGTCTTGTCTCCATGGAGCAAGGACGAATAATTCATTCTCTGAATCATAGGTCACTCCATTTGGATAAATAGCCAGAGAATCCAGAAACACAGAGGGTGTATCATTTTCTATTTTATAGACAATTGGTTTTCCGGTGTCAGTGATATAAACCGTTCCCGATCCATCTCCTGAAACATCATTCAGAAATCCCGGCTCAAAAGAGGAGAAATCTATAAATTTTTGTTGAGTACCAGTTTTAGTATCAAAAACATGAACACCGGCGACATCTGCCACCCAAAGTGATCCTTTTTCAATATACATACCTCTGGGAGCGTGAAACGGAAATTCATCTGTTCCGGTCATGAAATTCATTTCAACGAGTTTTCCTTCAGCATCTACTTTGGTAATAAATCCATTTGCATCCAGATCATTTCCTCCACCATTAAAATTTGAAATGAAATACACATTTTGTGATTCATCATACCGAACCGCTTCAGGTTGGTTGAGTCCTTCTACAGAAAAGAGGATGGAAGTAGAATCCTGAACGGTTTCAAAATCGGCTGTGATGCGCTGCTTTTTTTCTGTTGTACAGGATACAGCTGTGAAAAGAGCGAGTAGAATTAAAGAAAGTGATTTCATCGAGTCATTTTTGAGTTAATTGAAAGTCACCTTCTTATCTAAGATTTACAAGTACTGCTAAGAAAGAGTTTGTAAATGTTTACATGGAATATGCTCCGGTTTTGCGTTCTTATAAGAAGGTCTTGGCTTCAATCCAAACAACTCAAACATATGCATGTCTTCATCTAGTTCGTTGTTGTCGGTGGTAAGTAATTTCTCACCGGTAAAGATAGAATTAGCTCCTGCCATAAAACAAAGAGCTTGTTCTTCGAAGTTCATTCTAACACGTCCAGCAGAAAGGCGAACCATAGATTGTGGCATCAAAATTCTGGCAGTAGCGATCATTCGGGCCATATCCCAACTTGGTACTTTAGGCTGATTTTCCATTGGCGTTCCTTTTACGGCTATCAAAGCATTTACAGGAACAGATTCCGGGTGTTGATCTAAATTAGATAACGTGTAAAGTAAACCAATTCTGTCTTCATGTGTTTCGCCCATTCCGATAATTCCACCGGAGCAGACTGAAATATTGTTGTCCTGAACTTTTTTGATGGTGTCTAAGCGATCATCATAAGAACGGGTAGTGATGATCTTTTTATAAAAGTCTTCACTGGAATCCAGATTGTGGTTATAAGCATACAATCCGGCTTCTTTAAGTTGAGCAGCTTGTTCATCATTTAACATTCCCAATGTAGCGCACACTTCAAGTCCCATATCAGCTACAGAAGAAACCACATCCAGAACTTCATCAAAATCTTTGTTTCGTCGAGCACTTCTCCAGGCAGCTCCCATACAAAAACGAGTACTTCCTGCTTCTTTAGCTCGCTCAGCCGAAGCCAGGATCATTTCCTTAGGCATCAGCTTCTCTGAATCAACACCGGTGTCGTAACGCGCAGATTGAGGGCAGTACGCACAGTCTTCAGAACAACCTCCCGTTTTTATTGAGAGAAGGGTACAAACCTGAACTTCGCCTGTTTCATGATATTCGCGATGGACTGTAGCAGCTCTGTATATTAACTCCATCAGCGGAGTGTTGTAGATCTCTGAGATTTCTTCTTCGGTCCAATCGTTGCGAATCACTGACATAATATATTTTTTCTGATGATGATTTACTCATCCAAAAGTAAGAGGTATCGCCTCAAATGCCAATCCATAATTTCATTTATTAAAAGGAATAAAAGTGCTATCGTAAGACTAAAAATTATATGAAAGAAGTTTTGATTTCCGGTAAGGCATCCTTCAAAATAGAAGTGCCGTATAAATTGTATGAGACGGGGGAGAAAGGCAAAAAACCTTTGATTGTCTATTTGCACGGATATAATCAAAATATTGATCGCTTTGAGAAAATAGTGAATCCAGTAACAGAAATAGAAGCGTATCATTTATTTATTCAAGCGCCTTATCCCATCTATGATGAGACTCGCTCTAAAAAAGTGGAAGACTGGGGAAGGAGCTGGTATTTATATGACGGAGAGCAGCAACAATTTGTTAAGTCTATGGAGTTGTCATCTGAATTCGTTCAGGAGATCATCGATGGATTATTGCCAAACATAGAAGTGAATCGAATATGTTTATTTGGGTATTCTATGGGCGGATATCTGGCGGGCTATTTTATGCTTTCGAGATGGATGCATGTGAATGAAGCTATTATAATTGGGGCCAGAATAAAAACCGAGGTTTTTACAGACAAGCTGCATGAAGCGAAACATATTAACGTTTTGGCCTTGCATGGAGCCGAGGATAAGAGCGTTTTCCCCGAGCCGCAACAGAAAGAAATCGAAAAATTAAAAAAGCAAGGATTTAACGCTCAGTTTAAATCAATAAAAGCGCAACATAATCTCTCGCAACCATTTATAGCGGAAAGCATGCTCTGGCTTAAGGAAAAGGGATACTAATTTCTAATAATTTTTGAACAGTGGTTAGGTTTTCTTTCTAATGTTTGTTAATTTTTTCTAACTAACATTAAAGAGTAACCTGATCAGTCAACTAATATAAATAGCATATGAAAATTCTTGTTGTTGAAGACGATCCTTCAGTTAGAACGCTTGTAAAAGCAGTTTTGGAACATAACGACAATACAGTAATTACAGCGGAAACAGCTAAGGATGGTCAGGCTTTAGCAACCGGTGAAAAATTTGAAATGATTGTTCTTGATCTTGGATTACCTGATGGTGACGGTTACGAGGTATGTAAGCAGATCAGAGACGAAGGGGTAGTTACTCCGGTACTAATTCTTTCGGGTGAGCAGGAAACAGATGTTAAAGTAAAGTGTCTTAAAGTTGGAGCAGATGATTATCTGACCAAACCTTTTAATATTGAAGAGCTACTGGCAAGGATGGAAGCCATTCAGCGTAGAACAGAATCTTCAGGAGATCAAACTCTTACCTGCGGTGAAATTAATGTTCATTTATTGAAAAGAGAATGCACTGTAAACGATAACAAGCTCCAACTCACCAATAATGAGTTTAATCTGCTTGTATATTTTATAAAGAATAAAAATAGAATAATCACACAGGAAGAGCTTGCTGAAAAAGTGTGGGATATTCACTTCGATACACAAACCAATTATATAAACGTTTACATCAGCTATCTGAGAAAGAAAATTCGTGAATATACCGAAACTGATTATATCGAAACGATCCGAAAGAAAGGATTTACTTTTCGTTGTAACTGATAAAATAGATTTTACTAAAGCCGTTTCTGAATAAGAGACGGCTTTTTTTATTTAAATTATACACATGAACAAACAATTAATTGAGTATCTGAAGGAGTTTATTTCTGAAGCCAGATGGGAACGTATCAATGATGTTTTAGATAACAGAACAGAACACATCACTGTCGTTTTGGAAGATATTTATCAACCGCATAATGCTAGTGCTGTATTAAGAAGTTGCGACGGTTTTGGAATTCAGAATGTTCATGTAATCGAAAATAATAATGTTTTTGATGCATCATCGGAAGTTACTATCGGAGCTGATCAATGGCTTTCATTACATCGTTATAAAAATCCTGATTCTGATAATGTTGAGCATTGTTTCGAAATTTTAAGAGAAAAGGGATACCAAATTGTAGCTACAACTCCACATGAAAACGATCACAATTTAGATGAATTGGATATTTCAAAACCAACTGCTTTGGTTTTTGGTACTGAACTGGATGGCGTTACTGATCAGGTTATGGAACAAGCCGATGCTTTTGTAAAAATACCGATGTCCGGTTTTAGCGAGAGTTTTAATATATCCGTGAGCGCAGCAATTTGTTTGTATGATACTTCAACCAGATTACGCAGATCGCTTCCAAAATCTGAATGGGCATTGTCTGAAAACAGGAGGGAGGAGCTCCTGCTTGAGTGGGTAAAAAAATCCATCAAAGCAGGAGATCAACTGGCAGAAAAGTGGTTAGCTGAAAATATTTCTTAACGGGGTAATCTTACATCCAGATCTGCAACCGCGTATGCAAATACGGCCATAGTTGCCACACACTCGTTAAAATCATCAATATTTAGCTTATCGATCGTATCAACTGCTGTATGGTGAAACCAAAAGTATTTACTGCCATCAACATTCAAGCCCATTCCGGGAACACCATTTCTCATTAGCGGACCAATATCAGCTCCACCACCACCTTTTCTTACTTCTCCGGAATCAGCAGGCTTAAGTAGTTCACCGATAGAACTTAGTATTTTATAAGCATCGTCACTTCCGCTAAATCCGAAACCAATCGGATCAAAAACGCCGGCATCCGATTCCATAGCCAGAATATGATTATCTAATGATTTCTCATCTTCTTTTACCCATCTTAAATATTCATTTGCGCCTCTCAATCCATTTTCTTCATTTGTCCACAAGACAACGCGAATGGTTCTTTTAGGTCGGACTCCTGTTTCTTTGATCAATCTTAGCGCTTCCCAAGCCGCAACACAGCCTCCACCATCATCCATAGCTCCGTGTCCATTATCCCAGGCGTCAATATGTCCGCCCATAACAATGATCTCCTCCGGAAACTCACTTCCCTTTATTTCAGCAATCACATTTCTGGACTGGGCATCCGGTAAATTTTCAGCTTCCATCTTTAAAGTAAGAGTAACGGTCTCACCTCGTTTGATAAATCGCTCAATCAGATTGGCATCTTCAACAGTAATTGCAGCATGAGGAATTTTTTTCACTCCATCTTCATAGCTCATTGTTCCTGTATGTGGAGTTTGCATAGAATAAGAGGCCACTGATGCCAGTGCACTTGCTACAGCTCCGTGCTTAGCAGCCGCAGAAGCACCGTTAACTCTATATTGAACAGTTTGTCCATAAGTGGTAAAGGGAACATTGAAGAGTACGATCTTTCCTTTTGCCTCAGATCCTCTTTCTTCAAGATCTTCAAAACTCTTAACCAACATAATTTCAGCCGTAATTCCTTCCTCCGGAGTTCCAACACTTCCACCCAGACTAGCCATCGGTAGTTCTTTTTGGATTGGTGCGTCAAGTGTAGCAGATTCCTTTCCACGAACCCAATGAGGGACAGTCACAGGTTGAGTCCAAACTCTGTCAAAACCGTCTTTTTCCATTTCCTGAACTACCCAATCAATTCCTTGTTCAAGAACTTCAGAACCACTTAATCTGGGACCATAATAGTCTGTTAAATGAGCTAATCTTTCAAAACCCAGGTTATTAGCCAGTGCTGATTTAATGAGTTTATCGGATGTTTCTTTGATGTTTTGCTTGACCAGAGGCTGACTTACTCCTGGAATAGCTAAAAATAAAGCAAATAGGATAAAATAGAATTTGTTCAGTTTCATGAATACAAATTGAGATTTGAAATTTGATTCAAGAAAAAGAAAAGGGAGGACTTATGCTTATTGGAATTGCAAAATAATGTGCAATCAGTCCATAGATTTAGTGTTCTTTCTGGCTATTTCCTGAAAGAGGAGATATTCTTCAGGTGAGATATCGGCAAAAAGATAATTGATAGGATTCACTTTCTGTTTGTTAAAATGAATCTCGTAGTGAAGATGAGGACCTTCCGTTAGACCTGAGTTTCCGGAATAACCGATTAGTTGACCTCTGCTTACTTCAGTTCCACGCTTAATGTCTTTTGGAACACTGGAAAGGTGAGCATAAAGGGTTTCATAACCGTATCCATGATCAATAACTATTATACGACCAAGAGTTCCCCTGAGTCCGACATACTTAATCTTTCCATTTGCTGTAGAATAAACAGAACTTCCGATATCAGCGCGAAAGTCAGCACCTCCGTGTGTTCTTGTATAACCTAAAACAGGATGCTCTCTCATTCCAAAACTACTCAGCAAAATACCGGCCGTTGGCTTTATAGCAGGTAAGTGTTGTAGTTTATCCTTATTGGTATTGTAAGATTGCTTGAGTTCTTCAAAACTAAGCTTTTGAATACTGATGCGTCGCTCAAGATTATCGATTTTTGAAGATGTCCATCTCAAAAGATCTGCTGTGGATTGATTATAAACGTCGAATTCCGGGTTAGGTGCACCTCCACCTGAGCCTGCTTCCCGCTCATCAGTTGAAATTTCCTCCAGACCTAATACAGATCGATAAACTTCATTGTCAGCTTCTGCAATTTCTTTGAGCTGGCTGTCAATATCTAAAATTGATTTTTTGGTGGTTTCAAGCTGCTTATAGAGAATTTCATTTTCAGCTTTAAGAGCTAGTTCAGCAGGTGTACCTACATAGCTGGAAAGAAAAATAATACCCAGTCCCGATAAAAACACTCCGGTTAATATCCAGATAGATAAGTTATAGATGATTTGTTCTGCTTTATTATACTCCATTGGTATAAATTCGCAGCTTTCCTCGTCGTAGTAATAATGATTATGTAATGACATATCCTATTTTAAAAACCCAACAAATTTACGCACTAGTAGTTTCCTAGTCAAAGAGTAACTAAACATTCTAATGTTACTCAACATCTCCTTCAAAATATTCGATCGCTCTTCTAGGAGTCGGATCGAAATCCCCGGTTTTGCTTGCTATTTTTGACTGGATCCGGTCCTGGAATGCTTTTGCGGGATCGTAGCCATAATGTTTCAATAAATAATTCATGGCAATCACTTCGGCGATTACAGTTATATTTTTACCGGGAGTGATAGGAAGGTGAATTAAAGGAATATCCAGACCTAATATAGAGACAGAGTCATGATTTAGCCCAGTTCGTTCAACATCTCGTGTTTCGTCCCAAAGAGTAAGCTCTAATACAACCTCCAGTCTTTTTTGATATCGAATTGAACGGATACCAAACATCGACATCACATCCACAATACCAAGTCCGCGGATCTCCATAAAGTGTTTACTCATTTCTGTGGCAGAAGACATAAGTACGTTACTCTTCTTTGTAAGCATAACTACATCATCAGCAACTAAACGGTGGCCACGCTCAATAAGATCAAGAGCTACTTCACTTTTTCCTATTCCGGATTTTCCTGCTATCAGAATACCAATTCCGTATACATCAACCATAGCTCCATGTACCATAGTTTGAGTAGCAAACTGATCTTCCAGAAAATCCCGAAGTAAAAACATAAACCGAGTAGTTTCTACAGGAGTGGAGTAAATAGGAATGGAAGCTTTCTCTGCAATTTTAATTAAATCATCTGAAAGTTTGTTACCATCCGTTAAAAATATAACCGGCAGGTCGAAACCGGTAATGTTTGTGAATGCTTTTATTTGTTCAGAATTTGGCAGATGATCCAGAAATTGAGTTTCAGTATTGCCTATGATCTGAATTCTCTTAAAAGTAAAAAGATCGGTGTAGCCGGCAAGAGCCATCCCCGGTCTGTGAAGATCAACTTCATAAACGAATTTATATTCAGAGCAATCACCGGAAGTGCATGCGGTTAGATTAAGCTGAACTCGTTCTCTTAGTTTTTGAACCAAATAAGAAACGCTGATCTTTTCTTTACGAGGAATAGGCTCGCTGGCGGTAAATGGCATTAATAGACTTCTTGTAGTTTTTGTTTATATCGTTTTAGCTGACGCGTTGCTACATCCACTGCAACGGCCACTGCTTTTTCGTAAGACTCAGCTTTTTCATTCACGGCAATAACTTTTCTGGGTACTTTAATTATAAGTTCTGCTTTTTGAGGATATTTGGGATCAGAAGTAGGCTCCAGAACAATATCGCAAGATACTATACGATCGTAAAAGTGTTCTAATTTCTCAACACTTCCTTTACTAAATTCTTTAAGATTTTCGCTTGCATCAAAATGTCTTGAGGTGAATGAAATATTCATTTGTTCTCCTATTAGTTTTACGTTTTAGCTCTTGGATGTGCATTCTCATACACATTTTTGAGTCTCTCTACACTGGTATGAGTGTAGATCTGGGTTGCTGCTAAATTGGCGTGACCCAAAAACTCTTTAATTATTCTGATATCCGCCCCGTTATCAAGCATGTGTGTTGCAAAACTATGCCTTAATACGTGAGGGCTCTTTTGTGTTACCTCGCTAGTTTTAGTTAAATATTTCTCGACTATTCGTTGAGCGTTTCTTGCATACATCCGTTGCCCGTGTGCAGAATGAAACAATCCTTTTACAGCATCTCTGTCTGTTTGGCTTCCAAATAATTTCTCCTTTGTTTCAAGATGATCCTTTAACGCCGTAATAGCTTTATTACCTAATGGAATAATGCGCTGTTTATTACCTTTTCCGGTAACATTAATCTGATTATTTCTCAGATCTAATTGTTCACGGTTTAAATTTATTAACTCGCTTAAACGAATTCCGGTTCCGTAAAATAATTCAAGCAACGCTTTATCTTGTCTTCCTGAAGGAGTATCGGTATTTATTGAATCCATCATTCGTTCAATATCGGCCGAGTTTACCGTTTTAGGCAGCGTTCTGTCTTTTTTCGGGACCACTAATAATTGTGCAGGATTTTTGTCAATATGACCTCGCTTAAAACAATACTTAAAAAAAGATCTGAGAGTAGCCACTTTGCGGGCAATTGAACTCTTTGCCATTCCTTTTTCTGAAAGTTCACCTAGCCAAAGCCGGATTGTTAATCGTGTTATGGAATGAACTGAAATTTTTTCAGGATCTGAATCTTCGTGTTGTGCACAAAATTCTAAAAATGATGTAAGGTCATTGCCATATGAAGTGATGGTGTGAGGTGAAGCATTCTTCTCAACAGCCAGGTATTTGAGGTATTTCTCGATGATCACTTTCATTGATGGAATATGTATATCCGACATCAAAAAAGAAAACTTTTATGAAAATAATGTGAAGAAAATTCTAGTCTAAATTTCTTCCTTTCCAGCTAACTGATTTTCCGGTAAAATGATCTATCAGACACTGTATTCCAAGAGTCTGAAACCAAAGTACTCCAACAGCATGCGTGAAAGAGGAATAGATATCCCACTTGAATATAAAATTAAGTACCGCTCTTTGTGAAAATATCAGCATTAGTGAGATTGAAGACCAAATAAGCAGCTCCACAGAATTGACTTGAAAACCATAAATAAAAGTAAAAAAAGGAACTACAAATACAATTAGATGTAAAACAGACATCAATAAAAAGAGAAAAGCGTTTTTACCAAAGCCTACAAAAAAGTTTTTTCTGAGTCCATTCCATAATTCACTGTCGGAGGAATACATCCTGCAAAAAACTGAATCAACACCATGAAGCATCTTCAATGTTAATCCACTTCTCTTGATGGTTTTAGCCAGTTCAACATCTTCAATGATTTGATCTTTTACAGATTCATGACCACTTATTTTTGAATAGGCTTTTTTATTAAAAGCTATAAACTGTCCACAGGCTGCAGCGAATTTTGGAGCTAATTGCTTTCTTAAAAAGGAAGGAAGCCATTTTGGAGCTTCTTCCACATATCTGGACGGAAGTAGTGTATACAATGCAAAATAGACCAAAGGTATCACCTGTTTTTCCCAAAAAGACTTAACGATCTGTTCCGGCCATACAGTTATTGCATCTACAGTAGAAAGCTCTGAAACCGCTTTAGGAATTGCATCCTCGTCTAACCAAACATCTGCATCGATGAAAATTAATATCTCGCCGGAAGCAGCTTCACTTAACTGATGGCAAGCCCATGGTTTCCCCAGCCATTCATTTGGTTTTTCTTTTCCTTTGATGTGTATCAGGTTATTAATGATTCCCGAAAGCTTTGCTAAAATTTCTCCGGTGCCATCTGTAGATTGATCATCCAGAACCAGAACATCAAAATTGGGATAGTTTTGTTTTAGAGCAGAAGTCACACAGCGTTCTATTACCGAAGCTTCATTTCTTGCCGGTATACAAATACTGACTTTTGGCTTTTCAGAAGAATCGGGAACGATTGTGTTCTTTAAACCTTTAAAATCAATCAAATTCATACCAAGTATAAAACTCGTATAAATTAAAAAGCCTACTGATATGTATAAAAGGATCATCATTTAGTGATGGAAGTTAATGAAGCTGAGGTTGTAGTTCACTCAAAAGATACTGATCATTCCGTATGAATATTTCTACAGATCATTTAGACGAAAACCCTTTTCCAAATAAGCCATCCGGAGGATACGAATGGTGGTATTTTGATGCATTGAGCAAAGATGGTAATTGGTCTTTTGTTGTCATTTTCTATCAGGGAAATCCTTTTTCTCCGGAATACATTCGAAATATCGAAAAAAATTCTACCGATCCGGATGAATTTCCTGCAGTCAGTATCTCTATTTACAACAGAAATAAAACAGAGTTCTATAGCTTTGTGGAATATTCATCTGATGATTTTAACTGGAATAAGGATTCAGACTCGTGTTCGGTAGGTCCTCACAGCTTTTCAAAATCTGAAAACGATTCAAAGTTGGTTTATTCGCTCGTGTTGAATGATGTTTTAGCATCCGGTCATTCAATTAAAGCAGAGCTCGAATTCAGCAGTTCTTTAATTACTGAACCATCAATTGATTCAAAAAATCCGAACGAGCATCATTTCTGGAATTTGATCCAGCCCAAAGCAGAAGTATCAGGTTCAATTGAGATTAAAGGGAAGTCTGGTTTTCAAAAGATAGCTTTTAATGGTTCCGGTTATCACGATCATAATGTTGGTTTAGAACCTATGAAAGAAGATTTTAAAGATTGGTACTGGGGAAGATATCATTATGAGAATTCTACTCTGATCTATTACGTGATGAACAGAACAAATGAAAAGCAGTATAAAGCTTGGTTGATTTCAAATGAAAACGGAAAAGTAATAGATGAATTTTCTTCTGTTGAGACAGAAGGGTTTCTCAGAAATATGTTTGGTTTGAGATCAGCCAGGAAAATAACATTGAAGTCGAAGAACAGCGAAGTTACTGTACAGGCGGCATTACCTCTGGATGACGGACCTTTTTACCAACGGTTTTTAGGTCAGGCTATAATGCATAAAGATGGCAAGGTTTCTGTTGCCGAAGGAATTTCAGAATACATCTATCCTGAAAATATTTACTCCAAAAAGTTTTGGCCGGCTGTAAGAATGCGTCTGAGATTTCCGAATAAAAAACCTCATTGGGTTCAAAGGTTTAAGATGTTCTATGAATGGACTTGGTGATATAAAGCTAACAGCTATTTGCTGTTAGCTGTTAGCTTTTCTCAAACCGCTCATCAGTAAAACCCGCAACTTTTCTGGTTTCTTTGAGCAATTCATGAACTTTCTTCTCGAATTCAGTAGTTAATTCTGATTTTGAAAGTGAACGATCAATGGTCAGTGCTGCACCAATATTGATATATAGCTCCGGCTTGCTGTCGCGAAATGTATGAGCATAAAAAGCTATAGGCACAAAGTCGATTTCTGTATCCGCATTTTGATACAACCATGCCAATCCTTTCTTAAATTCTGGTTTTGATGCTGAAACAGGTGTGATTTCTCCTTCCGGGTAAATGTATAAACTTGCATTAGGCTTCTTCAAACTATCAACAGCGAATCTGAGTGATTTTAAGGTGGAGCGGGGGTCAGAAAGGTTTATAGAAAAAGCACCAATTTTGGAAAAAAACCGATGTTTACGCATCTGCTTGTCTTCCATAAAAGCCCGTGCTGTTTGATGAAACACATTTCTGCTTAAGTAAAGTGGAAGTAAACCATCCCACCACAAATTATGGTTAATGAAATAAACAGTCTTTGTATCAGCTCCAGGCTTATAATCTTGCTTAATAAAGATATTCTTAAACCGACGTCTAAGTAACCAACGGGTATACCAATCAAAAAACCAGATCAGAAAACGAGATTCTTTAGCAGGGATAAAATTCAATTCAATTCTTTTTGGTGATGATAGGGTGTTCTGCCTTATCTTTCAATTATGAAGAAGCACAGAGACAAACCGATCGTTCAAATTACGAATCCTGAAATTGATAAATATTCGGAAGTTCATACAAGTCCCGAAAGTAAGGATATACAAAATCTGATCAACTCCAGCGATGAAGAACTCCAATATATAGACATGCTGAGTGGGAGAGTGGTTGGTCAACTTCTTAAAATGCTGGTAAAGATCTCAGGAGCTAAACGAATACTTGAGATCGGAACTTTTACAGGATATTCAGCAGTAATGATGGCAGAAGCTTTGCCGGATGATGGAAAAGTGATCACTCTGGAGATGAACTTGAAGTACCAGAAAATAGCTCAGAATCATTTTGATAAAAGTGAAGCGGGACATAAGGTTACTATGATCCGTGGAAACGCTCAGAAAACCATCAAAGAGCTCACCGGTACATTCGATCTGGTTTATCTGGATGGAGATAAATTGAGATACTCGTTTTATTTTGAGCAGGTAATGCCATTGCTAAATTCGGGCGGACTGATTATTGCTGATAATGTACTTTGGGATGGAACCGTACTCGATCCGGAAGACAAAAAAGCAGAAGCCATTGCTGAGTTCAACAAACTTGTTGCTGAGGATAAAAGGGTAGAGCAAGTGCTACTTCCGGTAAGAGATGGAGTGAATGTTATTAGAAAAAGGTGACCTTGTTTTGTCACAAAAACACGAAACCACTAAAGGGTTAAATTGAGTAGCTCTTAATTATATTTAGATTCAAAAACTTCTCTCATTTCCCAGGCTTTGCAAGCTCCTAATGCTCCTCCAAGTGAAGAAGGGAAAAAAGAGAGTAAAAAAATACCAGAATCGACAATTATGAAATCGCCTTCAATAATTGGAATTAATAGAGCAACTAAGAAGACAAGAAAATAAAGAATAGTAAAAGCCCAAAAGAAGAATACAGCTGAGTCATAAAGTTCTCTACTCATATGACCTTTATTTTTATGCTGAAATTCTAAAACTTTCCTGACTCCATAAAAGATAGCATAAGAAAAGACAACACCTAAAATTGGAAAAATTATACCATCAGAAGTCCTTATAAAAATTAACCCTATTAAAAGCATTGCGATATGCCAAACAATCAAAATTTTTGGAGCCCAAAGTTCTGTTAGTTTGTAATATTTAGGTTTTATCATTTTAAACCGCCTTATTATCTATTTCAAGCATTCAATAATATAACTCATCAATATCTGCCTTGCATAGATCTATGAAAAGCTGAGCCATTTTATTACAAACCGCATTAAAGAATTTCTCACCTTTTTCCTTAGTGGCAGCTTTTGGATCGCCAATTCCGGTATCTTTTGTAACCTTAGACCAGGGGCGTTCACTCCAAGCCCAGTCTTCATTAAAAGCAGTTATTTTGTTTTTTCTTTCAGCTCCATCGCCCCATTCTTTTTCAGGCAATACTAAGTGCGGTTCAAGATGAAGGATTAAACTGGTTTCCATTTCGTCAGCATGATCACCGGGATCAGTAAAATATTTATGACGATCCAGCATTTTTGGCCAGAAAGTTACGCAAATAAACATATCGGGATATAAAAGTCCAAGCTCCCGAACCATTGACTTAAAGTCGTTACCACCATGACTGTTAAGGATCATAAATTTATGAATACCCTGCCTGTTCAGTACTTCTATAATGTCTTTTAGTATTTGAAACTGAGTACTTGGATTTAAATTAATATCCAGATAGATATCAGACTGACCGGTATTTACACCGAATGGAATATTCGGAAGTACAATTACATTCGCATCATTTTCCCAGGCAATTCTGGCTGATTCTTCAGCAATTGCTTTGCCTTCAATGTTATCGGTGGAATAGGGAAGATGGTAATTATGGGCTTCCGTTGCTCCCCATGGCAATACAGCAAGTTCAATGTCCGCATCTTTTAAATGCTTCCAGTTAGTTTCAGCTAAGATGTATGGTCTGATCATTATTCCTCAATTATCTATTTCAAGCATTCATAAACTTCAAACTTATCATTCTCTGCAGTAATAGAGCAAGTTTTAAACAATTTTTCTAAATGAGTTTTATAGTTCAGATGTTTATTGGCTACCAAAACAAATCTTCCGGATGCTTTTAAACATCTTTGAACCTGAGTAAACAGACCAATTGTAACTTCTATATTGGTTTCGTATTCAAAATGGAAGGGAGGATTGGATACTACCAGATCAAGTGATTCATCTTCAAAGTCTTCCAGAGAATCATTCCAATGGAAATGTGCGCCTTCATCTACATTCATTTTTGAGGATTCAACTGCGAGATAAGAGTCGTCCACTAAATGAACTTCAGAATTCGGTTGTTGACTTATAATATGCTCCGCAATCACGCCATTTCCTGAAGCCAGATCAAGGATATTTTTTTCTGACTCTTTAATTGTAAGATGTTCTAAAAGGAACTGAGTGGCATAGTCAATATGATCGGAGGAAAATACGCCCGGGTACTGTTTGTACACCTTATCACCAATTTCTATGTCGATCGTAACTGATTGGTGCTCAATTTCTTTCTTAATCTTTAGAATGAGTAAACGGGCTTTTTTCTTAGCTTTTGATTGCTCGACTTCTTCAAAATATTTACTGCTGATTTCGAGTAATTGTGGTGTGAAGTATTTGGTCATAAATCCACATACGATGACACCATTTTCCTTTATTGAATGGTGCAATAGCTGCAGATAGAATTCAAAAGCCTCTAAAGATTTCGGAATCTTTATCACTCCTATATCGGTATCAGGAAGTGACCCCAAAGGAGTTTGAATTGTGCGTGATTTCAACACCAAAGAGTTGGAAACATAATTTCTTTCAATTGCTTTTTGATGACTCTTATGGTTTACCACCGAAAGCGGTTGCAACTTAAAAAGGGTAGTGGCAAGAAAACCAAAGCGATCGTTTATCAATACTGGAGACTCAGGCTCCTCATTCAAGTCCCCTATGTATTCTAGGATCAATTCATCAGCTGCATTCCATGGCTGAAGAGATCTGTTCGTTGTTGATGGATACCGTTTAATATCGAAATCACGGTCGTTGTAATTATATTTCATTCCATAATAGATTTACAGACGAAATCAGGAATAATACCCGTAGATCGAATCTGCGATTCGTAATTATCTTCACGAGTATTTCCCGAAAGAACCAGCATTGTTTTAACTCCAAACTTATTGCCACCCAGTATGTCAGTCCGCAATGTATCTCCAACCATAAGGATATCATTTTTGTTGATATACTCATCCTGGATCAGCTGTTCATAAGCATGCATAAACATTTGAGAATCCGGCTTTCCGAAATGGATGAACTTTTTCCCAAGCATGTTTTCGACCAGTTTTGCCACACCACCGGTAGCAATGGCGATATCGTTATGTGAAACAGGGTAGTAATAGTCAGAATTAGCCAAAATAACCGGCATATTTTTCTTTCTAAGGAGGTTTACTACTTTGTTGATATCCACATTCCAGTCGAAGCCTTCATCATCTAAAAACACACACGCTGAAATCTCTTCAATATTTTTGAGATCAACATCAGCTACCGCAATATGTTCCAAACCTGCTTGTAAGATATAATCCGCAGAGTTTTCAGTCCCCAAATAAGCGATTTTACCACTGGTGATCTTCTGCTCAAGAAAATGCTTTGCCATCATCCCTGAAGTGATCATTTCATGAAGCTGAATACCCGGCAGACCTAATTCCACATATTTACCAACCTGTTGCTGTGGACTTCGGGACGCATCATTTGTAAGAATCCTGAATAGTTTTTCCTCATTCCGAATAAAATCGAGAGTTTTATCAGCCCCTTTAATTAAACCATTGTGATTTTTAACTACGCCGTACGAGTCGAGCATAATTACTTTAAATTGTTTTGCAATATCGAAAAAGGAGGGGTAGCTCATTAATTATAGATCTAAAGCGTTAAGTAGGGGTTCCGAATCAAATTTTTCATCCAGAGTTGGTAGATGAATTTCTAAGGCTTCTTTTTGAAGTTTAGTAGCGAATATATCATGAAAAAAGAATCTGCCATATTTGATTACATAATTGAGAATAAAAAACCGATATGATTCCTTCAGAAATCGAATCTCAAGTTCTGAAAGTGGAAATATTTTATGATATGCCTTAAGAAAGATGATAAAGCGTTCTTCCATCATAACATCCACATTGTAGCTAAACACTGTTTTATCCCCAACATCAGAAGCTACGCGACTAAAGAAATAGAAATCAAGCATTCTGGTGCTCATCCTGAACCAGTCGTAATCCCATCTTGAAAAAAGCTTAAAGTTTGGAGTAACAGAGAAGTTACCAATATTCCAGTCTACGAACACAGGAATGGTTTCCAGTTCATCTCCTCCTAAAGATGGATAGTTGTCTAAAAAAAGATGACAATGATCTCTGATCAAAGATCTGTGAACAGGGTATTCATATTTGGTGGATTTATCATCAAGAATCTCGAGCAGATCATGTACATCATCCTGCATTGTTTTAGATGATCTTGGTAGTGTAGCTTTTACAGTATCACAAGCTTTATGAAAGTGAGCCGTTTGCTGAGCTAATTTTACTATTTGATTCTTATTCAGTCGTTTAGGAAGTTTATTTTTGATATGGATGGGTCTGTAAAAAACAACCCAGGCATCAATAACTTCACTTTTGTAGCGATGAACAAACAACTTGTTTCCTTTCATCAAAGATCTGGCTAGAAAATTTTCAAAAGGAGAGGGCAGGTTATTGGAAAGGGTATTTATAATGCTGTGATCTTCAACAAAGTGTTCGAACTTTCCGAAATAGGAAAGCTTGGCTACTATATAATTTTTGTCTTTAAGCGAAATCCTATACACATGATTAGTGGAAACTTTCGCGCTAATATCCACGATGTGTGCAATTTCTCTGGAACTATCGTAGCTGTTCCATGCCTCGCGAATTATTGTATCAAAGTCTATGAATGCCATTATACGATCTCGAAATATCTTTTTAATTCCCAATTAGCTTGCTGAGGATCATATTGCTTCCATTCCCATTCCCGCGTTTTTATAAAATGATCTGTAAATACTTCTCCAAAGAGCTCATTTGCAATATCTGATTCTTTCATTGCCTTAGTTGCTTTATGAAGATTTGTTGCTAATGGTTCCGTAGCTCTGTTTTCGTACTCATTTCCTTTAGTAGCCGGCAGACCAAGCTTTAATTTATTTTTAATGCCATACAAACCCGAAGCGAGACTTGCTGACATACTCAAATAAGGATTTGCATCCGATCCTGGCACTCGGTTTTCAACTCTTATTGCTTCCTGAGAACTATTGATTACCCTCAGAGCTGTAGTTCTGTTTTCAATGCCATAACTTACTGTGGTAGGAGCCCAGGAACCTTCTACAAATCGTTTATAGCTATTTACTGTTGGGGCAAACATCGGCAAGATAAAAGGCAAGCAATGAAGCTGACCTGCTATGTAAGATTCCATTAATGGGCTCATCTTACTAGCTGATGATTTGTCAAAGAATAAGTTCTTTTTGCTTTCAAGATCCCAAAGACTTTGATGAATATGCCCACTGCATCCTGGCAATTCCTTGTTCCATTTCGCCATAAAACTAGCCATTACTCCTTCCTGATAAGCAATTTCTTTTACAGATGATTTGAAAATTATAGCTTTGTCGGCTGCAGACAGAATATTATCGTACTTAATACAAGCTTCATAAACACCGGGGCCAGTTTCAGTATGCAATCCTTCAACTGGAATATCAAAATCATGTAAGGAATCAAAGATCGAATTCACAAAATGGCTGTGTTGAGATGATCTTAAAATCGAGTACCCAAACATTCCGGGCGTGAGGGGTACCGGATCCATATAATTTTTGTGTTGCAAGGTATGCGGTGATTCTACAAAAGTGAACCATTCAAACTCATTACTAAACTTGGGTAAATAGCCTAAATCATTGCACTGCTTTTGAATACGCTTCAATAAACTTCGGGGACAAACTTCATTCAGATCTTCTGAATTCTCAAAATCACCCAGAAAAAAAAGCTTATTTTCATCCCACGGAATTTTTCTCAACGTACTTGTATCTATAGTGGCAAGACTATCGGGAAAGCCTGTTTGCCAACCGCTTACTCTGGGATTCGTATAGGTTGAATCATTTATATCCCACCCAAAAACAACATTACAGAACCCTAAACCATCATCTAATGATTTTAAAAATTTCTCCTTACTTATCAGTTTTCCTCTGAGAACCCCATCAATGTCAGTAACGGCAAACTTAATGCTGTTACTTTCTTGTTGATTAATAAGTGTTTTAATTTCTTCTTTGTTCAAATCCTTACATTTTATCTTTTACAATATAGGAAAGCTATGCGTACTATAAATTTCAAAAATTTTCACAGTTCCCAAAATACATATGAGTGAAATAGGAGACCGCAAAAAAGATCACATAAAATTCACTGTTGATGAACAGGCTCAATATAGTCAATCAACAGGGTTTCAAAGATATCAATTTGTACATAATGCTCTTCCTGAAATAGATTTCGAGGATGTTTCAACTGAGAAAGTATTACTTGGGCGCACATTTTCTTTTCCTTTATTTATTTCTTCGATGACAGGCGGTTACTCCGAAGCCGGGCAGGTAAATGCTATAATCGCAGAGTTTTGCCAGGAGAAAAATATTCCTTTCGGAGTTGGGAGCCAAAGAGCTATGCTCGAAGATGACTCCTTAACTGATACTTTCTCAATTGTCCGTAAGAAAGCTCCAAATGCTTTTATTTGTTCAAATATTGGAGGCGTTCAGTTAATAGGAGGTTTACAAAAAGACTCAATAAAGAGAATGATCGATAGTATTGAAGCCGATGCTATCATTGTTCACTTGAACCCGCTACAGGAGCTTATGCAACCTGAAGGAGATAGAAATTTCAAAGGAGTACTGGATGGGATTGAGCATTTGATAAAAAAAACCACGATCCCAGTGATCGTAAAAGAAACAGGAGCAGGAATTTCACAATCAGTTGCGAAAAAACTGTTGAATGTCGGCGTTTCTGTTATTGATGTAGCCGGAGCAGGAGGAACCAGCTGGGCTAAAGTGGAAAATCTTCGTGAATCAAACTTTGAGCCTAATTTTGATTTCGATGAATGGGGAATCAGCACTACTGATTGTTTAATTGATATAAGCAAAATTAAGCAACCACAAGATTTCGAACTAATTTCTTCGGGCGGAATAAGATCAGCTTTCGATATAGTTAAATCTTTATGTCTTGGAGCTGATTTTGCGGCAAGCGCACAACCATTTATCAAAGCAATTTCAGTTAATGGTTTAGAGAGAGCGGAAGAACTATTTTTCAAGTGGGAAAATGATCTGAAAACTATTCTTACACTACTCGGTTGCCAATCTGTTGATGATCTCAAAAGCTCTCATTTAAAACTCAAATCCTGACTTTTTAGGTGCATAAGAATCCTTATATTCTTTCAAATCATTTTCAGAGACGACTTGGCAAATACTGACTTACAAAAAAAACTTTACAGCTATATTGAAAAAGCAATTGTGGAATTAGAGATTCCCACAATTCCTGAATCTTTATATGCTCCTTATTCTTATACAATGAATATTGGAGGGAAGAGAATTCGTCCTTATTTAGTTCTTCTGAGTTCAGGAATTTGCGATGGCAGAATTAGTGATGCTTTGCCTTCTGCTTTAGCAGTAGAAGTTTTGCACAACTTCACACTTATTCATGATGACATAATGGACAGCGCTGATACAAGGCGCGGGAAGCCTAGTGTTTTTAAAAAATGGGATCAAAACACTGCCATACTATCCGGAGATGTAATGTTTGCTGATGCTTTTAAGCAATTAGAGTACTACGGCAGAGATGAAACTTTTTCCAAAGAAGAGTATTTCCAGATTCATAAAACATTCACAGAAGCTACTATAACAGTTTGTGAGGGGCAGGCTCTGGACATGGATTTCGTATCCAGAACTGATGTGGATCATTTTGAATATACAGAAATGATAAAAGGAAAAACCTCAGCATTACTTGCCTGCTCTCTGAAAATGGGAGCTATTGCTGCTCATGCTACTAATGAACAAGTAAATTCCCTTTTCAACTTAGGAATCGAAATGGGAATTGCTTTCCAAATTCAGGATGATTTACTGGATGTTACAGCAGATCCTGAAAAGTTTGGAAAGAGGGTATGTGGAGATATTTATGAAGGAAAGAAAACATATCTTACTATACTTGCGTTAGAACGTTCGAATCAGCAACAAAGACACACTATTGAAACAGTCTTAGCTGATTCCGATCCCACAAAGAAATCGGTAGATGAAGTGCTGAACATAATGAATGATCTGAATGTGATTTCGGATATAGAGAATGAAGTTGCTCAACATTATGAAAACGCTATCAGCTCACTGAATTTTTTTAAGGAGTCAGAATACAAACAACAGCTGAAAAATCTTCTTATCTTTCTAAAAAACAGAGATCATTAATTATAATTTTCGAATGAACAAAATTTCATATTTCTTATTAATCAGTATTTTTTTAATTACAGCCTGTAAAAGCACCAGACTTGTAAATCCCGGAGACTCAGTAGAAGAAGCTTATCAAAAAGGGATTACAAATTTTGAAGAAGGAAACTACTCTGATGCAGCAGAAATTTTCGAGACTGTAACCAGAATTGGCAGAGGGAGTGAATACGCTCAACAAGCTCAATATTATCTTGCAGAAAGTTATTTTAATCAAAAAAGATACATACTCGCAGAGTCGGAATATCTTAGATTTATCACTTTTTATCCCAGAGATCCAAAAAGAGAAGAAGTGGATTTCAAAAAGGCCATAAGCATTTATGAGCAAAGTCCAAGATACAGGTTAGACCAAACTGCTACCAGAAGAGCAATCGATGAATTTCAACTGTTTAACAGCCGTTATCCTAATTCGGAATATGTAACTCAGTCAGCAGATAAAATTAATGAGTTAAGAGAAAAACTTGCCAGAAAGTATTTTGAATCTGCACAATTTTATTCAAGAACAGACCAGTATAAAGCTGCTACTATTTATTACGATCTGGTTATTGATCGTTATCCCGAATCGAAATGGGCAGAAACTGCTCTTATCAAACAAATTGAAACCTACAATGACTATGCTTTTAATAGTGTTTTAAGTAAGCAGATTGAAAGATACGAGCTTGCGATCTCTAACTATGAAAAATACATACAGCTATTCCCTCAGGGTAATGGGCGTGGGGAAGCAGAGTCTTTACGAGATCAAGCAGAGCAAGGCATTAAAGATGCCAAAGATGAAATTTCAGAAAGGCAGGCTGAAAATCAGAGTAACTAAATTATTTTGAAAAAAATTGGTCTCTTTGGGGGTACATTTGACCCGGTTCATATCGGGCATATTGAGATAGCTGATTCCTTTATTAATTCGGGATGCATAGATGAACTCTGGATTTTGCTTACCCCGTTTCCACCGCACAAGCTGGAGAAAAAACATGTCTCATATGATACCCGCTTTCAAATGCTAAAGTTGGCGTTCAAGGAATTTGACTGCAAAATACTATCTGTTGAAAAAGATCTTCCAAAGCCTTCCTATACCTATAGAACGATTCAGGCTTTAAAAAAAGACCATCCTGATTTTATTTTTTATTTTTGTCTGGGCGAGGATAGCCTTTCAAAGTTCCATACCTGGAAACACTATGAAAAAATTCTGGAAGAAGCTGAACTATTAGTAGCCAAAAGACCTAATTCTGATCACAAATCAGTGGATGAAATTATACTATCTAAAACTATTTTTGTTGACCATCATCCAATAGACATTTCTTCTTCAACCATTAAAGAAAATATTAACGACAAAGAATTCTTGAAATCCAATCTTCCGAATTCAGTTTATTCAGTTATTGAAAAAGAGAATTTATATCGCTAATTACCGCGAACTAAAAAATCTCGTATGTCTTTATCCCGTAAACAATTTCTAAAAAGTACAAGCCTTGTTTCTCTTGGTTTGGCTGGACTATCCAAAAACTCATTTGAAACAGAAAAAACCAGTGTTACCGGGTTGATTCTTCCAAAAGCTATAAACTGGAATTCTACCCTTGGTTTGGTGGCACCCGCCAGCCCTATATATGATCCCTCTCAATTTGATGAGATGATATCTGATTTAAAAGAACTTGGATTCAATCTCAAACTTGGGAAACATGTTCAGGACCAATACGGATATCTTGCAGGAACAGACAAAGACAGAGCGGAAGATTTAATGAGTATGTTTAAGGACCCTGAAGTGGATGCTATCCTATGTGTAAGAGGAGGCTGGGGCTGCAACAGACTTATCGATCTTCTAGATTATAAAGTAATAAAAGAGAATCCTAAACCACTAATTGGTTTCAGTGACATTACTTCTTTACACAATGCAATTCTTTCTAAAACAGGGTTGGTAAGCTTTCACGGACCGGTTGGAAAATCCGAGTGGAATACCTTTACCAAAAAAAGCTTTGAACAAGTTTTAATAAACAAAAAAAGAGAAGTCTACGAACTTGATGAACTACAGGTCGATGCTTTTACAATTAACTCGGGTACTGCTGAAGGCCCTTTGTTAGGCGGTAATCTTTCAGTTTTAGTTGCTATGTTAGGTTCTGATTATTTACCAAATTTTGAAAATGCTATTCTCTTTTTGGAAGACGTTGGAGAAGATGTCTATAGATTGGACAGGATGTTAACACAATTGAAACTAAACGGTATTCTGGATCAAATTTCAGGCTTTATCTTTGGGAAATGTACTAACTGTGATGCCGGATCTAACAGCTTAACTCTTCCACAACTTTTAAACGACTTAATTAAGCCGTTAGAAATACCAGCTTTTTATGGAGCAATGATAAGTCATGAAGAACTTAATGTAACAATTCCGGTTGGTATCCGTGCTAGGATGGTCGCTGAAGAAATGAAGTTCGAGACTTTATCTTCTGCTGTTAAGTAGACAAAATTTTACTCAGACTTTACACGGAAATTTACTTATTTCCACTGCTAACTATATTAAAACTTAGAATACATGATCAAGCTAAAGAGCTATCGCAAAATAACGGGATTTATATTTTTGATCACGGGTACTTTTACAACTCTGACATTAGCACAAAATGTTGGTACTTCAAACTTTGTGAGTTTCTATTCTGATACTTCAGACACAAACAATATTGAAAAAAAATCTTCAAATTTACCACTAGATCCGGGTAGATTAATTTCCATCGAATCTGATGAAGCAACATGGATGTCTTTGGATGTGAGTCCGGACGGTTCAAAGATCGCCTTCGACTTCATGGGAGACATCTATCAGATACCTGCAACCGGTGGGGAAGCAGTTCAACTTACAGATGGGATGGCTTTCGATTCTCATCCCAGATACAGTCCGGATGGAAAGTATTTACTGTATGTATCAGATGCACACGGAGCAGACAATTTATATTACATCAACATAGAAGATACATCAGATGTTACTCAGCTTACCAAAGGTAAAGGTGACGGATATGCATCAGCTGAATGGACACCGGATGGAAACTATATAGTTGGAGCTAAAGGTAAAGGAACACCTAAACTTTGGATATATCACAAAGATGGAGGAAGCGGAACAGCTCTTATTTCATCACCAAATGGTTTAAAAACAACGGACCCTGCTGTTGGTCATGAGGGGCGTTATATCTATTTCTCTCAAAGAAATGGTTCCTGGAACTACAATGCTCAATTTCCTCAATATCAAATTGGAAGATATGATCGAGAAACAGGTGAGCGAACCTCTGTAACTTCAAGATATGGGTCAGCTTTTACGCCTGTACTTTCAAGTGATGGTAAATGGATGGTTTACGGAAGCAGATTTGAAGACAAAACCGGTCTTGTTCTCAGGGACATGAATACGGGCTCTGAAAATTGGCTGGCTTATCCGGTTCAAAGAGACGATATGGAATCTCAGGCAACACTTGGGGTGCTTCCGGCTATGTCATTTACTCCCGATAATCAAAATTTAATTGCTTTCTACGGCGGTAAAATTCATAACATTCCTCTTAATGGGGAAGCCTCAAAAGAAATACCTTTTAGTGTTTCTACTGAATTGGAAATGGGACCTGAAGTACTATTTAAATATCCGATCAGTGATGAAACTGAAATGATTGCAACTCAAATCAGAGACGCAGTCCCTTCACCAGATGGAAAATGGTTAGCATTCACTGTATTAAATGATCTGTATATACAGGAGTTGCCTGAAGGAGAACCTAAACAACTTACAAACTCTGGTACAACAGAAGCACAACCTTCTTGGTCTCCGGATGGTAAGAAGCTGGCTTATGTAACGTGGAACGCTGAAGAAGGAGGTGCAATAGTTTCAGTTGATCCTTTTGCAAGAAGATTCCGTCCAACTAAATTAACTGATAAAACTGGTATTTATACAAATCCTGTTTTCTCAACTGATGGAAGCAAGATCGTTGCATATAGAACTGATAAACAGGTTTACGACGATTCTTTCGGCCCTGGGTTTTCAGGCTCTTTAACAGATATAGTTTGGCTGCCTTCAAGTGGTGGAGAAGTTTCTGTCATTGACAGAGCGAAAGGACGTTCTAACCCACATTTCGTAAAATCAGACGACCGAATCTATTTAAACAGAGCCGGAACTTTAGTTTCAATCAGGTGGGATGGTACGGATGAAAAAGAACATGTAACTGTTACCGGCATTACAACTTATTCACCTTTTAATCTTGAAACTGCTTTAAAAGAAGCAGAAGCCTGGAAAACACCTGCAGAAATTCTTCATCCTGATGGAGATCATGATCATGCCAAAGAAAGTAATCCTCCATCAAGAGCTGCTTTAATTCAAATGGCTCCGGAAGGCGATCAGGCCATGGCTCAGGTTAACAATGATATTTATGTAGTTACCGTACCTGTAACAGGCGGAAGTACTCCGTCTATCTCTGTTGCAAACGCAGCTTCGGCTCCTTTTCCTTCTAAAAAATTAACGACTATAGGAGGCCAGTTTCCAACCTGGAGTGCTGATGCCAAAAAGGTTCACTGGTCAATAGGTAATGGACATTTTATCTATAACCTAGATGATGCAGAAGCTTTTGAAGATAGTGTGAAAGCAGCAAAAAAGTTGGAAGCTGAAAAGAAGAAAGAAGAAGCTGAGAAAGAAGATGAAGATTCTGATGAGGGGAAGGATGAAGGTGATAAAGAATCCGAGGAGGAAAAAGAAAAATCAACTGACAAAAAAGAAGACAAGAAAGATGACACTTTTAAACCCATTGAGCTTTCCATTGATGTAACCATAGAAAAAGATATTCCCGAATCGTCTATACTTCTGAAGAACGCCAGAATTATTACAGCAAATGGTAATGAAGTAATTGAAGGAGGAGATATTCTGATCAAAAATAACAGAATAGTTCAAGTGGGGAAAAACCTCTCAGAAAATGGTGCTCAAGAAATGGACATGACCGGAAAAACCATAACTCCGGGATTTGTCGATACTCATGCGCATATGTGGCCGAACTGGGACATCCATAAGGAAGAGATCTTTAATTACGCTGCAAATCTTGCCTATGGTGTTACAACAACCAGAGATCCTCAAACAGCAACTACGGATGTTCTTACATATTCTGATATGGTAGAAACCGGAAGGATGCTTGGACCTCGAGTATACTCAACCGGACCTGGTTTTGGTTTTTGGTCGTATAATGTAAAAAGCTTAGAAGAAGCTCAAAATGTTATGAAGCAGTATAGCAAATACTATGATACAAAGACTATCAAAATGTATTTAGCAGGTAACCGTGAGCAACGTCAATGGATCATTCAAGCTGCTCGTGAGCAGAGTATAATGCCAACTACTGAAGGAGCTCTGGATTGGAAATTAAATATGACACAACTCATTGACGGTTATCCTGGACATGAGCATTCATTGCCAATTTATCCGATCTACAGTGATGTTGTTGATGTAATCGCCGAATCAAAAATGGCTGTTACACCAACTTTATTAGTTTCTTACGGCGGTCCATGGGCAGAAAATTTTTACTACTCACGTGAAAATCCTTATGATGATCCCAAATTGAATAAATATACTCCTTATTCAGTATTGGCGAGCAAGTCAAGACGTAGACCGGGTTGGTTTAGAGATGATGAACATGTATTCCAGAAACATGCAGAAACAATGACCAAGATTGTAGAAGCAGGTGGTTTAGCAGGTGTAGGAAGCCACGGTCAGCTTGAAGGACTTGGTTACCACTGGGAACTGTGGTCGGTAGCAGCAGGAGGGATGAGTAATATTGATGCTATCAGAGTTGCTACCATTCTTGGTGCTGAAGCTATTGGTCTTGATGGAGATCTGGGTTCTATTGAAGAAGGCAAGCTTGCTGATTTAGTTATTCTTTCAAGTAATCCTCTTGATGATCTCAGAAACACCAATACAGTAACTCATGTAATGAAAAATGGTCGTCTATATGATGCCAATAATCTAAACGAGGTTTACCCAAGAAAAGTAAAAGCAAAACCTTTCAGCTGGAATGAGCCAAAACCTCATAGTTTAGGTTTACCGGGAACTAATAAATAATTTGTTAAAAGGCTCCTTCTGGAGCCTCTTTTATATCTTTTTTTCGGATAGGTGAGTTATTTTTTCGCCTTCAATAGTTAAATAATTCCCCATCAAATCAGCAGTTAAACAAGAATGAATAGGGAAGATTGTAACTATGTCACCGGGTTCAGTCTTATTAAAAAACTCATCAGAACATTTTATTACTCCGTGTTCCTGAGAAATGGATTTTAAATAACAACCTTTAACAGGATCACCCCAGTTACGATCATTAGTTTCCACAACTTGACCAAAATAAGATTCTCCATTTTTGAGTACATCAAAATCCTTAGAAAAATGGACAGCTCCTCCATGAATTAACAATTCATTTCTGGAAGGATATTTAGCTAGCACAGGACATTTCACAGCAACAGCTATATCTTCATAATTACAAGAACCGATCTGTGTCTGAATCCAGTCATAAAACACAAAGTTGCCGGGGCTGAGCTCATCAATTTCTCCAAAATCTTTCAACACTGAACAGGAGGGAGTATCTCCGAAACAAATTGGTAAATCATATTTGATACGTAATTGACTTAAACGGTCGACAATTGGTTGTATGAACTTCGCTATCTCATTTGATGATCTGCACTTGTATGAATGACCGGCATGAGAATAGAAACCATGAAGAGTTAATTTCTCAGAAGCATTAACAGCGGAAATCACTTTTTCAATTTGTTCAGTATCTTCATAAAGAATCCCGCTTCTTCCATACTCCGGGTCGATTTCTATATAAACGGATATCCTAGAAGTTAACCTTTGGTCCAATTTCACTACCGAGTTTGGATCCACGACTAAGACTCGTAGATCTATTTCTGAAGCCAAATTATTGATATCTTCTACTTCAAGTACATTGAAAGGAATAGCAACAGTAATACTTTTCCAACCATCAGAAGCAAAGTATTTAGCCATCTTAAGGGATGAAACAGTGATCCCGTTGATAGGAAATTCTCTGAACCAGTTTCCAATTTCTAAGGACTGATGTGTTTTAAAATGGGGGCGAAATTGTATTCCCGATTGTGAAGCCCTTAAAGCCATTCTTTTTAAATTGTTGTATACCTTTGATTTATCTAAGATCAGGGATGGAGATGTAATCACTTGAAAAGAAATTTTATTTAAGAATGAACCAAATATACATCAAACCTTTAAAAATATATCCAGCACCTTCAAAGTATACATGTAATGGTTTTATAAAAAGCATCATTGAAGTGTAGATAACCTAAATAAGCGTTACCTTTAGAGTGATGAAAAAGATGAAGAAAGAAATTATTGGCAGATTAGAAACTGTAGACCTGCCTACATGGAATATTAAAGAGATAGAAGCTAAGATCGATACCGGAGCATACTCTTCGAGTTTACACTGCCACAATATAGAAGAGTTTGAAAAAAATGATACAAACTGGGTTCGGTTTAACCTTTTAGATCCTGATCACCCATCTTATAATGACCGTTTATTTTCTTTGCCGGTATTGGATTCAAGGGAGGTTAAAAGTTCAAATGGTCAATCTGAATTACGGGTTTTTATTGAAACAAAGATCAGTTTCTTTGGAGTTGAATATCCCATAGAGCTTTCTCTTACTAATCGTTCAGAAATGAAATACCCACTATTGATTGGACGTAAGTTTTTAAGAAAAAAATTTCTTGTAGACGTATCCAAAAAAAATCTATCTAAAACTATATAAATCTAAGCATTATGAAAATTGGAATACTATCAAGAAACGCTAACCTTTATTCAACAAGACGATTGGTTGAAGCCATAGAAGCCAAAGGACATACAGCGCAGGTAATCGATCATTTAAAATGTGATATAGTTATTGAACAAGATAAACCAACTATATTCTACAAGGGAGAAAACTTGTCGGGCTTGGACGCTGTTATACCAAGAATTGGTGCTTCAGTGACTTTCTATGGAACAGCTGTTGTAAGACAATTTGAGATGATGAATATTTTCAGTGCTGTTGAATCTCAAGCACTTGTTCGTTCCAGAGATAAATTGAGAAGTCTGCAAATTTTAGCAAAAGCAGGAGTAGGGCTTCCAAAAACAGTTTTTACTAATTATTCCAAAGAAGTTAATAAACTGATCGATTCAGTTGGTGGAGCTCCCCTTATTGTAAAGTTACTTGAGGGAACACAAGGCTATGGCGTTGTTTTGGCACCTACAAAAAAAGCAGCTCAATCTATGATTGAAGCATTTCATAGTATGAAAGCTCGCGTAATTGTACAAGAATTCATTCAGGAAAGTAAAGGTGCTGATATCAGGGCTTTTGTAGTAAATGGAAAAGTTGCCGGTGCAATGAAACGCCAGGGTAAAGAAGGTGAATTCCGTTCCAACCTTCATCAGGGAGGTTCAGGTTCGCTTATTAAGCTTTCTAAGAAGGAGAGAGAGGCTGCCCTAACTGCAGCTCAAGCAATGGGTTTGCCGATAGCTGGAGTAGATATGCTTCAATCGGAGCGAGGTCCCTTAATCTTAGAAGTTAACTCCTCTCCGGGCTTGGAGGGAATTGAGAAATCAACAGGAAAAGATATTGCGGCAAGTGTTATCAGATATGTAACTTCTGCAGTTGAATCTCAAAGAAGTAAGCCTGCCAAAAGACGTAAAATAAAAAGCAATGCCTGATAATTTTCTTACAATCAATAAGGAAAAAATTGGTCTTGGCGAACATAAAGTTATCAATTTTGATATTGCAAGTTTGCCAACAAGAACATCAATTAGTCTGCCTGTTCATGTTTACAGATCCCAGCACAAAGGACCTGTTTTATTGCTTACCGGTGGATTACACGGTGATGAACTGAACGGTGTAGAAATAATTAGAAGAATGATAGAATCCGGAGACTTAATTCCGGAATTTGGCACCGTTATCGCTATTCCGATTGTAAATATTTATGGATTTATACAAAATTCACGTGGATTACCAGACGGAAAAGATATTAACAGAAGTTTTCCGGGCATAAAAAAGGGTGGATCTCTTGCCAAGTTACTTGCATACACACTAATGAAGAATATCATACCCCACATTGATTATGGAATAGATTTTCACACCGGCGGGGCAAGCAGATCCAATTTTCCACAAATAAGAGTAGATCTTACTAATGAAAAGGCCCTTGAAATAGCAAAAGCTTTTCAGCCTCCGATTATTGTAAACTCAAAACCTATTCCTAAATCGTTTAGGAGCGCTTCCTTCAAAAAAGGAAAAAATATTTTAGTCTATGAAACAGGTGAATCATCCAGATTTGATGAGTACGGGATTCAAGAGGCTATAAAGGGAACCTTAAGATTGATGAAATTCTTAGGGATGAAAGAATCTAAATTAGAAGCTCAAGAAACTACAATTTATAGTAGATCTACCTGGATAAGGTCTGGTTATGCCGGACTTTTTTCTCCATCTGTTAAGTTAGGAGACAGCATCAAAAAGAAACAAGTGCTCGGCCATATTAATGGTGCTTATGGTGAACTTCATTCAAGAGTGTTAGCTCCTAAAGAAGGTCGGGTTATTGGCTTAAATTATTGCCCTGTAGTAAATAAGGGTGATGCAATTATACATTATTCATATAACTGATTTATGGAATACGATTTACTGTTCACTTTAATAAATGATCAAAAGTGGAAAGAAATTGCTGCACAGGGAACATTTCATCCTGCAAGCCTAGACGAACTAGGCTATATAAAATGTATTGATGAAAAAGATCTTCAAAAGTATATTAACTTGGATATACATAAAGATAAAGATCTGATACTGGTGGTAATTGATCCGCTCAGAGTTAAAGATTCTATAAAAACTGAAAAACAGGATGGTTTTACAATTATAAAACTATTCGGAGAACTTACTCTAGACGCAATTATAGATAAAATAGACTTGAAACCTTCTAAAAAGGGTGATTATACTTTTTCAGTAAAGCATTACGACTAATTCAATTGATTTTTAAAATAGATTTTTTCAAATCGTCGATGCTGATTGGCTTAACTAAATAATCGATGTGATCTGTTAAACTAGCGCGTTCGCGGTTGTAAGAGTCAGAATTGCCTGTAATATAGATTACTTTTGAAGTTTTGTTTGTTTTTTGAAACTCTTTAGTAGCCTCAATGCCGTCAATATCATCCTCAAGCATTATATCCATTAAAACCAGATCGGGGATAAGCTCGCGGGTTTTTTTTATGGCTTCTGATCCTTTGGTATAAGTTCCAATGACTTGATACTCTAATCTCTCGACCATTTTTCTAAGCAATAGCGCTAATACTTTATCGTCTTCTATGATCAGTACGTTCATTTAACCTTATTAATTTTAATAACAGTAAGATATTATGAAAACACTTTAATTGTTGTTAAGCCTTATTTATATAGATTAGATTTAATTATAGTAATATATGTCGTATAATATATATTATGTAAAGTTACATTAGTTCAAACTCAACAACACTTCTTCTAACCTGGAAAAATTTGGCAATTCATCCGCATTCTCTAGTATTTCTGAATGCAAAACTATTCCCTCTTTATTAATTACAAAGACTGATCTTTTTGACACACCTTTCATTCCATAAAAATCTTCGTATAAAACATCGAAAGCTTTTGATGCTTCTTTATTGAAGTCACTTAAAAGTTGAAAATTTATATTCTGAGCTGACTTAAATTCACGGAGAGTAAAAAAAGTATCAACACTAATTCCAAGTACCTCAGCATCTAAAGAATTATACATTTTTAAGTTATCTCTTGTTTGACAAAGCTCTTCAGTACATGTACTTGTGAACGCTAACGGGAAAAAAAGTAGCACTACATTCTTCTCCCCTTCATAAGCTGATAATTCAACTTTTTCTCCTTTAGTATTTTGAAGTGAAAAGTTCGGTGCCCTTTTGTTAATTAAATCAGACATATTTAAAATTTGTTTTGAGATTTCTTAGTACCAATAATTACAAATATAATTCCTATTAAAAGTAATACTTCTGTTATTATGAGTTCTTGGACTAAAGTGAGAGAACTAAACCAATAAACAACAAAGGAAATTATTAAAAGGACACAACCTGAAATTTGCCATCTAGATTCTTTTTTATTCATCTTATTTAATATGAATATCATAGTAGCTACAAATATACTCCCCCCCTGAAAAGTTCCTAATAACAAGTTGTAAATTACTGTATTTTCTAAAACTAGAGGAATAAAGAGTAAAGTAACGAATGGTAAATAGCTTAAAATAGGCGGAAATCTGGCAAATATAGGTTTCGACTCTCTAATCAAGCTAAATAAAGCACTTAAAATACAGACTAAAGCAGTAAGGTTAACGAAACGAATCGTTGAGCTTAAAGTATTATCTCCTAAAAAAACAATATTAGAAATGAGATAAGATACTAAGGCCATGCATATAAGAATTATATATGCAGATCTTCTTTCTGATAAAATTGTACTGACCTGGTAGAGTGAAAACAATAGTACAAGTATATTCAGAATACTTAACCAGCTGAGTATATCCATATTTTAGGTTTATTTTTTCCCGGAAATCTCTCTTTGAAACTGCCTGTCTTTTTGATATGTAAGTACAAGATTTGCTATTTCCTTTAATGAAGAACGCTCTTTAATTACCATTTCCGATAAAATTTCGAATACTGTTACAGAAGAATTCTGATCTTTGAGTTCCAGAGTAAAATATGCAGGTGGTTTATCTGAAATTATTGATACCAAGCCGGTTCTTGTATTTTCAATTTCTTTGATAAGGTTTTTAATATCCTGATCGCTTGTTTCCTGCTCTGTTAATTCAATCCTATCAAATATAGAATAGTTATGGATGTCGATTTCCGTACCCTTTTCAGCCAGATTCTCGATTATTTCAAAAATAATTGTCTGTGCAGAATGTACAGACAACAAGTTTTCTATAATGGATTCTCCGCCTAAGGGCTTTTCGGAATAAGGAACAGATTCAATAACACTGCTTAAAAAATGTGCTTCATGCTGCAGGTACTCAACATCATTGATCAGATTATTGAGTTGTTGCTGTTCTTTCAAACTTAAAAGGATTTTTAATTAGTTATTTCCAGACTTTAGATGCCGGTGCTGCATCATTTTTATCCTGTGTTTGTATCATATCTACTAAAGAAAGCCCTGTATTCCAATCTGTATCTCTGTCTCTTACAGAATGAATATTATTCTCTTCCTGGAAGTCCCAAAAATTATCAAACTGAGTATTCTTGTAAGTTTTCAGGTACTCAAGTCTGTCTTCAAGATCTTCTTTTGGTACCAGAAGTCTTTCCTTATCATAAACTGCATCTTCTCTGGACTCAAAAACTATATCGTAATCTTTACTCATAACGATAGCTTCCTCCGGACAAACTTCTTCACAATATCCGCAATAAATGCATCTTAGCATATTTATTTCGAAAAAGTCAGGGTATCTTTCTTTTTCATCTTCGGTTTCTGAAGCTTGCATACTAATAGCTAAAGGCGGGCAAGCTCGTGCGCATAATCCACACGCTACACAGCGTTCTTTACCGTGATCTTCAACTAATACAGGTCGGCCTCGAAAAATAGCCGGTGGAGTCCATTTTTCTTCAGGATAATTCATAGTAAATTTTGGTTGAAACATTTGCTTAAATGTGTACCAAAGTCCCTTGAATATCTCCGGGAGATAAATTCTTTCTAGAAAATTAAGCTTACGCTCATTTTTTTGATTGCTACTTAAAGCATTTAAAACAGGTTTCTCGAGATTCTTAGCCATCTATATTGGTCAGAAGTATAGTTCGAATTAGTATTCAAAAATAAACCTTTGTAGCATCAGCTTCAAAGTTTATTCCTGCTTTTTTATAATTATTTTTGTCTAAACACCATTGTAATCGGTACACCTTTAAATCCATAGCGTTCCCGTAGTTGATTTTCAATAAATCTTCGATAATTCGGAGGAAGATCCTGAGGACTGTTCATGAAAAATTTAAACACCGGAGGATTTGATTTAACCTGAGTACCATACTGTATTTTTAATTGCCGTCCCCTCTTCATTGGCAATGGCTTCATTGATAATATATCTTCGATAAAGTTATTGAAGTCAGAAGTGCTTATTTGCTTCTTTCTTTCCTGAATAACTTCTTCAGCCAAGTCCATCACTTTGTGCACCCTTTTCTTATTTAGAGCAGAGATGGTTAGAATTGGAACGTAATTTAATTGTGGAGTTGACTCATATATATAGTCTTCGAATTCTTTAACTGTATGTGTGTCTTTTTCAGTAACAAGATCCCACTTATTCAATAAAATAATGAGAGCCTTATTAAACTTTTCAGCTTCTCTGAGAACCCGTTTGTCCTGATCTTCAAAACCACGCATTGCATCTAAAATCAAAACCGCTACATCACATTCCTGTATTGCTCTGGCAGTTCTAACTGTGCTGAAAAACTCTATATTCTCTTTAACCTTAGTTCGTTTCCGTAACCCGGCTGTATCAACAAGAATATATTCTTTGTCGTTGAAATTTAGCTTACTGTTGATGGTATCTCTTGTAGTACCTGCAATGTCAGTAACTATACAGCGTTCATCATCCAATAAAGCATTGACTAAACTACTTTTTCCTACATTAGGTCTACCGATGAAAGCAATTTTAGGAGATGAATCTTCTTCTTCTTGTATGGCTTCAGGGAGTAATTCTGTTACTTTATCTAAAAGGTCACCGGTTCCAATTCCACTAATTGCAGAAATTGGAAAAACCTCTTCGAAACCGAGTTCATAGAATTCAGAAGCGTTCATTCTTCTGGCTTCATTATCAGCTTTGTTAGCCACTAAAAGTACCGGTTTTTTCTGTTGACGCAGCAACTGCGAAACCGATTTGTCGAGAGTGTTAATTCCGTGTTCAGCATCAACAACCAATAGAATAACATCTGATTCTTCTAAAGCAATATGTACCTGTTCACGGATTCCTACCACCATTACATTCATGTCATCGGGTAAGTATCCTCCGGTATCTATTACATTGAAATCAATACCATTCCAAAAAGACTGACCATAATGCCTGTCTCTGGTTACACCGTACTCATCGTGAACAATTGCTTTTCTTTTACCGATTAATCTGTTAAATATAGTTGATTTTCCTACATTAGGTCTACCAACAATGGAAACTACTGGGAGCATTTATGAATTTGTCTTTATAAATTAGAACAGTAAATATACAACTATTATAGCCCAACTTATATGTTAAAAACATTCTATACTGAAATCGGATTTCTGGGAGCTTTGTTACTGGCTTTGGGTTTATTTGTATTGTTTATTTTGTGGGTTGCCGGAATAGCCGGCATTACTCTCCCTGTTGATGGAGGCAAACCCAGAGGTTCTAAAGTGGAAATCTTTTTTGCTGTATTTGTGCCTGTCTACCCCATTTTTTGGCTTTTTTATGAAATGTATCATCAACGAAAGTTCATTAAAAAAGACAATAATGATTTAACTGTTTAATAAGTTTTCATTTGTTGCTGAGCCTCCGATTGATTCTACACGCTCTTCCTCTAATTGCCATTTTTCTGCTGTATTTTCATCAAGCTGCTTTAAAAACCTTGACGGATTAGTAAAATAGTCTCCATAAACAGATTGTGCGAGCATAGGATATGTGTAATAAAGCATGTCTTTTGCTCTTGTAGTGGCCACATAAAGCAATCTCAATTCTTCATCCAGCTGTTCAGGATCATCGACTGAATAAGCTGATGGTATTATTCCGTCAAGACATTGAATTATAAAAACGTGTTTCCATTCCAAGCCTTTAGAAGAGTGTATCGTACTTAATATTAATGGAGCCTCCTCTTTCTCTTTTTCCTCAGTTTCAACAGCTGTGGCAGCTATTGGATCTAAGGCGAGCTCTTCCAGCATTTTAGACAAAGAACTAAACCCTGTTGATATGTTAACGAAGGCCTCTAAGTCTTTCAATCGTTTTGGATAATCATCGTATCTTTTCTCACAAAAAACTCTGTAGTAACCTACCAACTCATCTATAATTTCAGATACTGACAGATCATTTTTCTTTAAAGACTGAAGAAGTTTACTCAGGCATGTCATTTGTTTGATATAAGACTTACTAACTACATCAGCCATGCCAAGGTCATATGGGTTTTTAGCTAATCTGATCCATTCAAACAGATCCTGAGCAGTTTTTGGTCCAATTCCATCAATTAACATTAAAACCCTGTTCCAGGCTATTGTATCCATTGGATTCACCAGAACGCGGACATGAGCAAGAACATCCTTTATATGTGCTGCTTCAGTGAATTTTTGACCTCCGTATTTAACAAACGGAATATTTTTTCTGTTTAATTCAACTTCAAGATCATAGGAATCTCTTCCGTTCCTGAATAATACAGCTGTTTCATTTAGTTCTATATTTTGTTCACGGAGCTGAAGCAAGACCTGTGTTATAAATCTGCTTTGATCGTGTTCACTCGGAGCCTGAACCAAAGCCGGTAACTCCCCTTCTTCTTTGGAAGAAAATAACTCCTTATCAAATTTGAAAGAAGCTTGCTTGAGTAAATTATTTGCCGCCACTAAAACCTGCGGAGTAGAACGATAATTTTCTTCCAGCTTAATGATATAGGTTTGTTCAAACAAACCGGGAAATGCCATTATATTTTGATGATCTGCACCCCGAAATGAATATATACTTTGTGCGTCATCACCTACAGCCATTATATTATTATGAACACTCGAGAACAGGCGCGTTAGATCTGCCTGAAGTTGGTTGGTATCCTGGTACTCATCGACCATTACGAACTTGTGAGATGTAGCTACTTTGATTCTTATATCATTATGTTGCTCAAGCAGTTGCTTAGTTTTTATAAGTAAATCATCAAAGTCCATTACAAAGTTTTTCTCTTTGTATTCTGCATAACCCTTTGCTACTTCTTCAATGTTTTCAATTTGTTCATAAAACTGAGGATACTCTTCCATCACAACTACACGTAAATCCAAATGCTTATTAACAGATGTACTGATCATGTTAAGCAATGTGCTTTTGTTTGGAAAACGTTTGTTCTTTTTATGCAGATTTAGTGAAGTTCGTACAAACTGTATTACTTCTAAAGAATCAGAAGTATCTATAATAGTAAAGTTATCAGGAAATCCGATTTTAACAGCAAAACGATGAAGAATGTGACTACAATAAAAATGAAAGGTCCCTCCTTTTACTTTTTGGCATCTGTCATCAAGAACGGAGCTAGCGCGATTAAGCATTTCTGTAGCCGCTCTTCTGGTGAATGTAAGTAATAAAATCTCAGTTGGATCTACCCCACTTTCAACTAACCTCGCCACACGATAAATTAAAGTCCTTGTTTTACCCGTACCCGCTCCGGCAATAACCAGAGCTGCACCTTTATCAAAAAAAACAGCTTTTAGTTGCTCGTTGTTAAGCAATTCGGAATAAGGAATAGAATAGTCTTCCGGACGTATTTTAGGCTCTTCTTTCTTTAAAATAAACTTCTTCATACTTCAAAATAGCAAACTTAAACTATATGTAAAAATTATGTAATGAAGTAAATAAAAAAAGCTGACCATAGTAGCCAGCTTTAAAGAGGTTTAGTGTTGAGATCAGAAAGTTGGATTTAATCTAACCCATAGCGATGTAAAACCTTCAGAATCTGCTAAAGGGGTCGCTACTTCGAGGCGCACAAACCCGGTGCCAATTCCGGCTCCAACATTATGAGTTAATTGTTTAAACCCAAAAGAATCAATGCCTGATAGAGCTGATTCTGAACTGTTATTAACAAAATCTGTCCAACCTGAATCCAGAAAAACCGTTAAGTAGAGACCGTCTATTTCAAGTTCTCCGTCATCAAAATTCCAAAGATCACCAAACACAATTTCAGCATTACTCATTAACATTCTATTCCCTCTGTAGAATTTGTATCCGGTAGCTCTGAGAGTACCTATTCCACCTAAAGCGAAGTTTTTGAAGTCCGGTGATTCCCCGGTAATTGAACCAGCCATTAATCTCAACTTAAATAAAGTATGATCATCTAGTTTTAAATAATTAAGTGAAGAGATTTCAAACTTATTGTAGTTGAAATCATTTGAAAAACCTATATCCGAAAGTTCTACATCAATTATAAGCTTACTTGTAATAACACCCTGAGTATAGCCTTGCTTATTAAGTGAAAACTGAATACCTATACTTTCCTGCAAAATCCTGTCGACAGATCCGTCAATAGAAGGATTTATTCTTCCAATATTGCCATCTCCAAAAAAGGAATATTCTGTATTTGTTTGCAATGAACTATAAGTAGTATAGTTGTAACTGGCTCCCAAACTTATTAATCGACCTAGTTTAAGTTCAGAAAATAATCCATACCCTTCTGCTCTGTAGTAATCATGATAGTCATAACCTGCTACAAGTGAGGTAACAGAGTTTTCTGATAAACCTGTTCTCCAGTGGTCGTCGGTTGCCGTACTGTTGGATAGCTCTCCTCCGAATAAAAGCCAGTCTCCAAAAGCTTTGGAAGCAGAAGCTCTGTATTGCCAATCTTTTTGCCCGGTGGAATATCCTATGAAGCCATCAAAATCTACTCCACCAATATTTAATAACTCAGAATGTGGGTCTGCAAAATCAGAACCAACTCCCACAAATAAAGCATCTACTCTGTTATATCGAATAGATTGAGAAGTAGGCAAAAAGCGGTACGCTCCAAATTTATTATCAAACTCATAATCATCAAAAAGGTCATAGGCTAAGCTATTGGATTGATAAAAAGTCTTATAATGATTGCCATTATAATCATTATAGTGCCTGTTGTATTTATCCTGGGCTGAAACCGAAGTGCTGATTATTAATATTACAAGACAAGTGGGTAGGAATATCTGTTTCATAACTAATTCTACTTAAGTTATAGGATGATATAATTAAAATAAAATCAATGATATTTCAAACTCCCAATCGAAATTCTAATAATAAAAAGGACTTAAGAGAGCCTTTTACTCAATTGAATACAGATATTAGAAATGAGATATGATCGTTTAGTTCTTTATTAATCAAACTAGCTCCTTCTTTTATATCTTCTCTAGGAACACTCTCAGCAAACTTAAGTGTTTTGAGTTTTTTAGTAACGGATTTAACTTTCATCCCATCAAACCCGGTTGGCCGCATCAATGAAACAGCGTGCATAAATCCGGAAAGCTCATCACAAGCAAAAAGATATCTTTCGATTTCAGATTCAGGTTTTTTACCGGTTCTTTCAGGTGCATGAGCTTTAATAGCATTCAGGACTCCTTCTGAATAACCAAACTCAGGTAAAATTTCATTTATGGCTTTATTGGGGTGTTCATCAGGAAATTTTTCCCAATCAAGATAATGAAGCAAACCTGCCGTCCACCACTCCTCCACTACTGTTTCTTCTTTTCCAAGTTCATGAGCATAGGCTTCCATTGCTTTTGCAACCATTTTTGAATGAAGTAGCATACTCTCTCCTTCTATATATTCATTTAAGAGATCTATTGATTGGTTTCTGTCGGGCATAACAATTGGTATTTTGATTTTTTTTGGAGTAAAGAAAGAATGAAATAAAATCTAAAATCTAAATAACAGATTTCCTTTCCTTTTGTTACTCGCCCTAATATATTACAATGATAAGTAATCTCTTTAAAGAAGATAATATTGATGATTAATGAACCCTCGTTTGCTCCCAGAGAATTTGGATGGATTGAAGTTGTTTGCGGAGGAATGTTTAGTGGAAAAACTGAAGAACTTATTAGAAGAGCGAAACGAGCTCACATTGCCGGACAGGAAGTCGTTGTCGTAAAGCCTGCTATCGATAAAAGATACAGTGATACCGAAGTTGTTTCTCATAATGAAACTGCATTGCCTAGCATTTTGGTAGATACTGCTGATCAAATTGTTCTTTTAACATCTAATGCTAAAGTAGTTTGCATCGATGAAGCTCAGTTCTTTGATGAAAGAATTGTAGACATTGTTAACGTTTTGGCTAATGATGGAAAGCGGGTAATAGTTGCAGGGTTAGATATGGATTTTGAAGGAAAACCATTTGGTCCTATGCCCTACTTACTGGCTGTTGCCGAATATGTTACTAAATTGCATGCTGTTTGCGCTGAAAGTGGCACAATGGCAAATTTCTCACAGCGGGTAATAGAAGACACAAATAAAGTATTAGTTGGCGAATATGATGCTTACGAACCACGCGCCAGACATTGTTTCCGTCCTTCGGTGGACAGAAGACGCGGAAGACCTATCAGACCATTTTTACAACCGAAAGTCGTACCTCAGGAAGAAGATAATTTAAACTTAGAAAACTCTTAATGGAAAATATATTACGCGGGATACTTGGAATGGTAGCAATTATTGGAATTGCTTTTCTATTCTCAAATAATAAAAAAAGAATTAATTGGAGATTAGTAGGTACAGGTTTAGGGATTCAGTTTATTCTGGCAGTTTTTATTTTAAAATCTGAACAGCTGGAGGCCTTCTTCTCCCCATTAGGATGGCCAAAACTACTATTTAGGCAAATAGCCAGCTTCTTTGTAATCGTATTAGAATACACAACTGAAGGAGCTTCTTTCTTATTTAGTTTTTTAGGAAAAGGCCCCGAATATCAGGAAAGTTTAGGTGTTATTTTTGCTTTTCAGGTTCTACCAACAATCATCTTTTTTGCGTCCTTAACTGCTTTACTTTATCACTATGGAGTTCTTCAATTTATAGTTAGAGTTCTTTCTAAGGGAATGCAGAAACTATTAGGAACTTCAGGAGCAGAAACATTATCCGTTATTTCTAATATTTTTGTTGGACAAACGGAAGCCCCTCTTGTCATTAAGCCTTTTATAAGCAAAATGACAAAATCTGAACTCCTCGCTGTGATGACTGGTGGAATGGCTACTATTGCCGGAGGTGTGATGGCTGCCTACGTAGCAATGTTGGGAACTTCGTTTGCTGCAGCTAATGGTTTAGAAATTCAGGTAGCTCAACAACTTTTTGCAGAACGTTTATTAGGGGCAAGTTTAATGGCTGCTCCGGCAGCTCTGGTTATTGCTAAAATTCTCTACCCTGAAACCGAAGAAGCGGCTACTGCCGGTGATGTATCAATTAGCGTTGAAAAAACAGATGCTAACGGAATTGACGCTGCTGCAACAGGTGCTAGCGTAGGCTTAAAATTAGCTTTAAATGTTGGTGCTATGCTATTGGCCTTCATAGCATTACTAGCTATGTTCAATGGTTTTTTTGGATGGGTATCTGATCTGACTGGACTTACTGGCTTAATTGGAGCACCATTGAGTATAGAAATGGTTTTAGGTTGGCTTCTGGCACCTATCGCATGGGTAATAGGTGTTGAATGGGCAGATGCAACCACTATGGGGAGTTTAATAGGTACTAAAATCGTATTGAATGAGTTTGTAGCGTATCTCAAATTAGCTGATGAAGTTTCTGCTGCAAATATTTCACCTAAAACTATTGCAATGGCAACATTTGCGTTATGCGGTTTTGCTAATTTTTCTTCAATTGCGATTCAGATTGGCGGTATTGGAGGAATAGCACCTGAAAGAAAATCTGATTTGGCTAAATTTGGAATCAAAGCTGTTTTTGCCGGAACTATGGCAACAATGATGACAGCAACTATTGCAGGAATGCTTTTTTAAAAACAACTAAGACTAACATCAAAAACATACTTTTTTAAATGAACGGACTAGATAAAAAGCTAGGCTTATGCCTTTTAGTTATTATAATTTGTTCTACTATTACTCTTTCTCAATCCAAAAATGATAAAACAGTTGTTGGAACTGTTGGAAAAGAAAAGATCACTTACGGTGAGCTTAAAGCTAATGTTAGCACATTACCAGACAGCTCCCCCACTCTTAAAGAATTGGAGGAGTTCCTACCCATTTACCTTGAGTATAAAGCGAAAATTCAATTCGCCGAAAAAGATGGCATTCTCAATGATGATGAACTCTTAAAAGAATTAGATCTATACTCTAAACAAGCTTCTTACTCTCATTGGTTAGAAAACAGAATTAAAGAGACAGAATTTGAACGATACTATGACCGTGCCTCAACAGAACTAAAGAGTGAACATATTTTAATTGCGGTTGGGACTGATGCCTCTCCTTCTGATACTTTAGCGGCTTATCAGAAGCTTATTGAGGCACGTAATAAATTTTTGAATGGTACGAGCTTTTCAGAGCTCGAACGCCAATACTCAAGTACACAGTCCGGACGATCAATGGGTGGCGACCTTCCCTGGTTCAGCATTGGAACTACCGTAAAAAAGTTTGAAGATGTAATATTTAGTTTGGATGTTGGAGAAGTTTCAATGCCATTCCGTACTCAATTCGGTTATCATATCATCCACCTTCAGGATAAAAGATCCAGAACTTTATCGCGTGAAGTATCTCATATATTTACACGAGCAGGTGTTCAAACATCTAAAGAAAAAATTGATAACGCATATTCAAAACTCGAAGAAGGATATCCATGGAATGAAGTAGCCGTAGAATTCAGCGATGATAATCTATCTGCTTCAAACAGAGGAAGAATAGGATGGATAAATTACGGACGTTACCGTACAGATTTTGTGGATTCTATAATGACATTGAATCCCGAAATTGATTATTCAAAACCTATAAGAACAACTTATGGTTATCATATTTTCAGAATTGATTCAGTTCAATCGTTTGTAAGCGAAGAAGAAAAGAAAAGTACATATATGAAAGAATTCCTGGAT